>VTLG01001831.1_pt1 | contig 24973 bp, 19 predicted proteins | sample 4694571 | NCBI WGS metagenome assembly VTLG01 (sample SAMN12604809, study PRJNA352737) | marine metagenome | biome: ENVO:00000447; feature: ENVO:00000209|ENVO:00000569|ENVO:01000036; material: ENVO:00002151; isolation source: viral sequences binned using virsorter ...
ATCAGCTGCAGAAAAATAAACTAAAGTATCCGTATCTCCTTCATGTAACAAAGCACCAGCAGTAACTATATCATCTGCTGTTACAGAGCCCTCAACGTTTATACCACCTGAAGTTGTCTCAAGTTTCGTAGATCCATCATAATAGAGTTTTACTGCTCCATCTTCATCTGCTAGTATTATTAGTTCATCTCCAGCAGCGTTGCGGACTCTAAATTCATCTGATTGTAAGATTAGTTGTCCAGTTCCAGTATCTTTTATGTAGCTGTCAATTCCACTATGATAAAGCTTTAAGTCTCCATCATTACCCAGTTTAATGAGTTTATTATCATCTGCTACTATATCACCTAGAACTTTTATACCATCTGCATTAGTCTCTAACCTCTTACTATTGTTATGATATAGATCTACTGATCCACCACCAGTTGCTTCAAATAAAGTATGGCTTCCATCCACATTGGTGAGGTGAACAACACTACCACGAATACCAGTAGTTGCTTGGGATTCAATAATTAAATTCTGACTGGCATTTGCATTGTTAATCCATGAATGACTTCCATCATGGTAGATTTGTAGATCATCACTATTTCCAAGTAATATAGCTCCATTATCTTGAAGATCGATGTTATTACTACCATCCATTTCCAACTGACCAAAGCAGTGAACACCGCTTGCTGTAGTTTGGAATTTTTTAGTACCATTATGATAAAGCTCTACGGCTCCACCAGAAACTGACTTTATTTGGGTATTAGTTGCTACATCCTGTAGATAGAAATCATCAGCATTAATAACTAAAGATCCACTACCTGTTTCTTTTATGAAAGTATTTCCACCAGAATCATGATAGATCTCTAAATCATTTCCGGTGCCCCATCTAGCTTTAACTCCGTCGTTAAAGTCTACACCTGTTGCACCACCTACTCCAGCCGGTACATCACCCCATTCCATACCATTAGAACTGGTATATTTAAGGAATTTACCATCAGAAGGTGCTTGATGTATATCTAACTTAGCTTCTGTAATAGTATCTGTAGCTATATCTCCACCTGTAATACTACCATCAATTATCATAGCTGATGTAATTGAATTATTACTAGGTGTCCCTATTTCTACTGATTTTCCGATGGCGATGATAAAGAAATCGCTACCAGCAGCAGGAGCGGAACTGAAAATAATAGTACTACCAGAAAGAGCGAATCCCTCGCTTGGGACTGAACTTCCAGTGTTAGGTTTCTGAATGACTCCATTGATAGAAACGATATGTTGTTGTGCAGAGTTTCCTGCGCCACTTAATCCAAACTTTTGTGCTGTACCGTTAAATGTAGCACTACCACCTGGAGGTGAATCACTACCAGAACCTACACTAGTTAAAGAACATATAGTAAAATTACCACTTGAACCTGCAACTTCATCCCATGAAGTACCTGTTGCATTATATACCAACATCTTATTAGATGTGGTATTAAAGAACAAGTCTCCATCATCTAAAGAATCACCAGGGTTAGTAGCTCCAACACGATATCTTTGATTAAAGTCTGTTACTAATGTTTGAGCAGCAGCTACTCCAGCTTCATCTACTACTAGTCTATGATAAGTATAAGTATGAGTAGTAGAAGTTGTTTCTACTAACATACCTTTTCCAGCTGCTATAGTCGTACCATGTAAGCTAGAATCTATATCATTAATAGTAACAGTTGAGCCGTCTAGTGCTCTAGCAGTAGTGGATCTACCAGCTACAGTACCTCCATTACCATCTCCAACTACAATACCACCAGCATCTGCTATAGATACAATAGTACCTGCGTCACCATCTGGATCAGGGTTAGAATTGGGGAATTTAAGCTCATCAAGTACTGGTACAAAACCACCAATATCAGAAACTATAGATGTTATTCTTTCATTTACAGCCTGAGCTGAAGGTAACTGAACATCAGTAGCATTAGAAGCAATACTTGTTACAATACTCTTACCATCTAATAAATTAAGTTCTGCTGTACTAGATGTAACACCATCTAATATATTCAATTCTGAAGTATTAGCTGTTACACCATCAATGACTGCTTTCTCAGCATCAGTTAGTGGGTTAGTATCAGAATTAGATTCGTATATTGTTTTAATATTACCAGCACTAAGTTCTTCTACATTACCTGCACCTGATGAAATTCTACCTAATACTTTATTTGTTGCTGATACATTCTGTATATTAGCATAGTTAATGGTATTGTTTGCTATCTTACCACCTTGAATGGTTGCATTTATAAGCATACCATTATTAATTGAATTAGCTTCTATTTGATCCGTTCCAACTGAATCATCTTTTAATTCAGTACTTCCTACAGAATCAGATTTTAATTCACTAGTACCTACAGAATCAGCTGCAAGATGAGCGTCTGTTAAATTATCAGAAGCTAATAATGATTTAATTTCAGCTACTGTTTGATCTCCTTTAGCACCTGCTTCGATACCATCTAATTTCGTACCATCAGCTTCTAAATCTCTACCATCAACAGTACCAGTAACAATAACATTACCAGTAAGTGTTGAAGTACCATCAACTGTTAATGTACCATCTACGTTTAAATTGTTATCAACATCAGCGTTACCTGTTACATTGAGATGGTCAGTAATTTCTACAGTACCTGTATTTGAATCTAATATTAAGCTACCACTTGATGTACTAACTTCGTTAGCATTGTCAAGACCAACTCTTATATTTTTAACTAATGCTCCACCAGGTACAGTTTGCTGTCCTGTGTAGTTAGAAGTACCAGTTACATCGAATGTACCTGTAACGTCTAGATTACCACCAATAGTAGTGTTACCTGTAGTGCTTAGTGTCGTAGCTGTAGTTGCAGCTAATGTTGTAGCACCATCTACATTAAGTGTGCCGTCTAAATCTGTAGCACCTGTAACGTCCAGTGTTCCAGGGACATCTACATTACTAGTCCATTCAACATCATTACCATTAGCTGCTGTTTGTATTATTTGTCTTGCAGAACCATCAGCAAGTTTACTTACGTCTATTTCAGCAGTGGTACTTATATCTTCATTTACAATAGTAAGGTTTCTTATCTTAGCACTTGTTACTGCTTCGCTTGTTATATCTTTTGTATATACTAACTCTTGATCAGAATAAAGTGTTTGATCAAAGTTATTATTTAAATCAGTTGCTCTTATAGAAGATCCAGTAGAAAATACAGCTTTAGCATTATCTACATTAGTATCTCTATATATTTTTAAGGCTTTACCACTAGCTGGTATATTACCAGAAGTGAATTTGATCTCGGTGGCAGTATGAAATGTGTATTTAGTTGATTGATCTTGTATAACGTTGTCGATTTCTACGACAACATCAGATTCTTTAAAATATGGAAATGGAAACGAGTACGTGTCAGAGGCAGTACCCGTTGTTGTATGTAGTTTTTCAGTGATTGCCATTAGTTACCCTTCTTTATAGATTTCAATTTGAGCGTATTCTTCGTTACTACCTAAACTGTTTGCTACACCCCAACCCCATGTGCCTCTATCTTGGTCGGATATACATTCTAATCTATACACAGTTGAAGAGGTAGGAGTAACTCTAGTCACGCCTGTAGTCCATTGATTACGATCAGAGTACCCTGGTCCATAACCATTTGCAGATTCACCTCTTGAAGCACTATTAGTTACATCATAAATACGGAAAACGCAATCCTGATTATCCCAATTAGTACCTCCAAATCTAATAAAGTAATTACCTGCTCCTAATGTGAATTCACCAGTAGAAGTATTGAGTGTTACTATATCACCAGGATCTGCAGTTTCATTATTTAATGGTCTTGTACCCCAACTGGTTGTAGAAGTACCAGCATGAGTGCCTGTAGATTCAATATGTTTTAAAATAGCATAAGATGTAAACACGCCAGTAGCACTAGGCGTAGCCCAAGTATTGTCTCCTCTTAAAAAGGTGGTATTATTTTTCGTACCTGATGCAGATAAGTGTCCTAAATCAACAGCACCATTAGATATAGTTGTAGCTCCATCAGAAGCTGATGTTACATCTCCAGTATGATTAGGGTGTGTGTATACAGTATCTGTATCTACCGGTACAGCCCAAGTATTATCACCTCTTAGGAAAGTGGTGTTAGAGGCTGTACCTGTAGCTGATAATTCTGGTACACCTACTGCGTCATCTGCAAGGTGAGCATTATCGATAGAAGCATCAACATATTGATCACTATCTATGCTATTAGCAGCCATGTGAGTAAGAGCAACTACACCATTATTAATAGTCCAGTTGCTGTTATCTGCTGCATTTATATGGTTTTTATTACCATAGGTAAAATCTTCAGGGGCATCAACTGCTTGTTCTCTATTCTCTTGTGCTGAGTATAACCATCGCTTTTTTAATTTGTTTAAATCTTCAGCTCTTATAGAAGAACCTGTTTGAAATATAGGTTGGTCATTACATAAATCAGTTTCTCTTACAATTCTTACAACATTACTGCCACTTTGTAAAACACCGTCTTCAAAAGTTACAGTAGTACCTGATATAGTATAATGAGTAGTAACAGTTTTAGTCACACCACCTAATTGAACCTTTATATCAGTGTCCTCTAAAAAGGGAAAAGTAATAGTAAAGGCTTTATTTGAATCACCCGATTGGGTGTATGATACTTCAGTTGTATATGCCATTATTTACTCATCTGTAATAAAGGTTCGTATGTTTGGGTTTTTTTAAGCTTCTGCCGTTGTTTACGTTCTAGATCCTTTTGATCTTGAACTACAGTTTGAACATTACTTAACTTAAGAACTTTTGCCCAAGCTCTTTGACGTGCTCTATCAAACATAGATGCAATTTTTTTGTTATGATGATAAGATTTCCTAGGATCTAAATCCCTCCTACCAGCTCTTATATCATTTTGCATCTCTGCTATAGATGCTTGGATTTTAGGATCTTCAGCTAGTCTATTTAATTTTACTTCTAAATTTTCTTGCCCAATATATTGTTGATACAGTGATCTTAATTCAGGTTCTTCACTAAGATCTGTACCATCTGGACCGTAATAAGTTGAAGTTCTTAAATCATATCCACTGTCAAATAGTAATTTCCTGCCTGGACCTTGGTCTAGGTTAAGCGGAATAGGACTAACCATATTCCACATACGAGTCATAAAATCGTATTGTTTAAGAGGTTTACCATTTAACATATCATACTTAGCAGGTAACGGATCAGAAGCAATATGCTCAGTTAGTAGGTTTCTATTTCTAATAGCATCGCCGACTCCTGAACCTAGCTCCTTCATATGAGGAGTAAATAATTTACCTATATCATTCCTTAACCCTGCTAGAGGTATTGTGTTATTCATTAAGCCAGCGATAATTCTGTTTTGCTGACCTGGACGACCTGAGAATAAATCTACAAATTGTTGAACTCCTTGTAAATAGGATTTACTTGCTGCACTTTGTGCGATAACTAGGGATATTTTTTGGAATTGATCTTGTGTCCATTCTTCCCCCATCAGCTCCATGTGATCTCCCACATCAGCTATAGTTGAAAGAATTTGGTTAAAAGGTTCGAATGAATCATATCCGACCCATACTCCTCCAATGTTTATACTCCTAGGTATATAGCCAGCATCGATCCATACTTGCCGTTTCTGACGATCTGTAGGTCCATTACCAGTTAGTCCTCCATTAAGAAAGTGCATACCTGCCATTGTCATGACTGCACTACCTATTGCTAATCTACCTTCTTGTAATGCCTTAGCATTAACGAGTTCTTCTGCTGAATTAATCCCGTACTTAGCAACGTTTGATAAGTCATCAGGTGTAGCGAAATGGATATCATTAAATTCTTTAACCAGGAAGTTAAATCCTGGGGTATGTTTTGCAGTTAATGCTAGACCATTGACACCAGTCCTAGCAAATAGGAAAAAAGGCTTAGCCCATGGGGTTGACTCAAAAACCTGATTAAGACCCTTAGAGAATCCTGTAAGATCGGTTGTAAGTGTAGCCTCACGTTTAGCGAATTCAACTGCATCGTCCAGTATATTACCATCTGCATCTGTGATTTGTTGTAGGAATCTGTTCTCACCTTCTTTTAGTAGCTGTGGTGTTATTTCAGTATACTCACCTTTATTAAATAACTCCATGGCTTCTCTCATAGCCTTCTCACGCCCTTTAGCTCTACTTAAGATGTACCCAAAGGTATCATCTGTAGCAGCCATGATTTTAGTTGAGTAAGTGAGGAAGCTATTATCGTTGAGTTTCCTTGCCATATTAGCCATATAATAAGCAGCTTTATCACCATTAGTAGCACGACCGCTATTTTCAACCCAGTCCCCAAAGATTTCCCATTGTTCATCGCCTTTAGTATATTCTGAATATCTAGATTTAACTGTAGCTACATCACCACCCCAATAAGAATTGAGTCTTGTTTTAAATAAAGTCCAAGCTTCTGGGATAGCTTCACGCATAGCATTAGTTGCAGCTAAGCTTGCTCTTAGGGTAGCACCATCTCCTGTGAAAGGGTATCTAATTGCTGCCCCTACGGCTGTAGAAATGGGTCGAAGGAAGGTTGCGGTACTTGTGCCTATAATAGCTCTTGCAGACGTCTTAGGACCGCTTAGGATGCTGTTTACCATCACCCCTTGCAGCTCTTTAATTAATATACTTCTTTCAGTTTTACCATTAAGTTCACCACCTTTTAGCTTTCTACGAATCCAAGCATCAAAGTCATTGAGATTATGAATCTCTTTATTCATTGATATTGTTTCAAAGATTGCCTTGAACAAATCATCATCTTCACTTTTTCCTGCAATTTCAAATGCAAGCCTGAACCCATCTATGGATTCTGCAACTTGTTTTTCAAGATTTTCCTTTAAAAAACCAGTCTGAGCTGTTTTAGCGTTAGCTATTTCTCTAGGATCATCAAACTTTGCTCCTAATGCTCTGAATTCATTTGATTGGATTAATCTTGAACGTTTTACTTCTGTTACAGCTGTGATTAATTTATCGTAGGTTGCCTTAGCAACGCCATCAGCTGAGGCAAGGTCTGTAATATCGGCAAGTTCTCTGCCTACAAGACCCATATCTCTGATCTCACGTACTAGTGAGCCAATAAGTAAGTCACCAGCTACAACATTCTTAGATGTCCAAGCTATCATTTCATCAGGCGAACCTTCGAAATATCTATGAGCACCTTCGAAATACTCAGCAAGGTATTCTTCTGGACTCAATTCAGCAGCTTCTCTACCTAAACCAGTACGTTGAAACTGTTCCATAGAGTCACCAGCTACCTCTTTCAAGGTCATACGGGCATCTCTAACTGCTTGAATTGTTGCTTGATAACGTGGTTCACTAACGAGTCCTCTATAGATTTCATCTACAACCTCTTCACTTAAACCACTAGTTTTAACTGCACGTTCTAGTCCTACTGGTGTAGTAACCGAACCTGGGGATCCTTCTTCAGCACCCCATTCTTTTCTAATCTTTGTCTGTGCTTCTTTGACATCTACAGGATTCTCTCTTGAAGTAGGAGCCCCTTGATCTGAATTAACAATTGGTTTGTTTTTATGACCACGTATTTCACCAGGAGATTCAAACAACTCTAATTGACCTTTAGCTACTGTTTGTTCATTAACACTAGCTGTACGTGCATCAGCTTTAGCAATACCTTCTTCTAGAGCATCTACAGTCCTACCATCAGGTGTAAGCATTTTCTTACCTTTACCTATGACACGGAATAAACCATTCGCTAGTTCACCAATACCCATACCCTCGACAACATTCTTGAAGGTTTTAACGGTTGGATGATCTAAGTCATTAGTAGTTAGTGGTGTATCAATGAAACCGTATTTGTCTCTTAGTACTTGTAATGCGTTAGCATCCTGTGAGTATTTAGAAACTAAGTCAGTAGCAGCACCAACAGTAGCAGCTCTTGCCCATTGATTAGCAACAAGACCTCCAACAGCTTGTACAGCTCTACCTGCTCCAATAGCTGTAGCACCAACTCCTATAACAGGAGCTGCTTTAACAATAGCTACACCCATTGTACCGAAGTGAGTAGCACTTCTTATAAGTCCTCCCCACCATGTTTTAGTTTCAATTGGATTGTCATCATCAACAAACCAATCATCCCATTCGGTATCATACTTACCGTCTTTCTGTTCTTCTTGTATTTCACCAGATATTGTATCTAATACACGTTCTGGTAATGTTACAGCTGAAGAAACTGTGTCTTGAACTCCTCCAGTGAATGCAGATTGAAGTTCTTTAACGACTCCACCTACACCCCATTTCTCTTTATTACGAGGGTCTTCTTGTTCAGCTAATGCTTGTGCTTGAGCAGCACTCTCAGCTTCAGCTCTCTCGCCAGCTTCACCTTCAATCACTGCTTCTTTAGCAGCCCATTCAGCGTTATCCTGACCCATAATATCCAGGCGTTTTAAGTCCTGTTCATTCATACCATATTCCATTAACCTACCCCCTCAGTAAGAAAGTTATCGACTGTACCAGATATAACAGCATTAACTCCGGCAGCGGCTTTTGAAGTCATCATACCGTTAAAGAAATCTACCCAATGCTCATCTTCTAATTTTTCAGAAAGAGTACCAGTAAGGGGTGGTAAATCTTTTCCAGTTTCATTTTTATATTGTATTTGTGCCCATTCATAACCATGAAGTTTTCTTCTTTTAGCTCTACTACCTTCTGGTAATGGTGTATAAATACGATAAGTGTCTGCTAATTTGGCGTAGATAGCAGGAAATTTAGCTCTATTAGGATTCTCTGCAAACTTCTGTAGTTGTGCAAAATCTGCCTTAGTACCAGGTAATACACCCATATGTAAGAAATTAGAAGGATTCTTTCTAGCAAAAGAACGGATCGCTTCCATTTTATTAAAGTAATCTTTACTTATATCTATACCACGTTGATCTGTCTTATGTATCCCTTCAGAAATCTCAGTCTTAACACGGTCAAATGCCCACTCTTGAGCAGCTGCTGCAGTCTCGAATTTCGTCTTTCCTTCACTATAGTACTTCATATAATTATGTAAAGCACTCTTAGTCATCTGTTCAACTTTTGGTGTATCACCAGATTCACCAAACTCTAATCCCAGTTTTTCTTTTGAAAGTTTCGTAAGAGATCTATTAACTGTTTTAACTTCTTCTTTACTTAAACCTGATATATAGGTTTGAGCTTGCTCTAATAATTTATTTCTGAGTTCACCATCTTGAATATAATAAATTCTATTAATATCTAATTTACCTGTACCAGATTCCATTATATTAATTGCCCAGTCTTCAATACCTTTATCACCATAATCTTCTACAGTTTTAGTACGTAAAGTTTTGTACTGTTCAGGTAAAGGTAGATGTTTAGTTTTAGGATTTGATTTCCATGTGGTTTCAAATGTATCAAGTTCAGCTTCATAGATTTGACCACCCTTATCTCTGAAATCTTGCATAAGTTTTGCACCAACTGTATCTACAAAATCTTTATTTTCTACAGTTTTTTGAGCCTCAACTTTTCTTGTAAGTTCATTTATGAATGATTGCTTATTATCAATATTCATAAAAGTATGAGCTGGTACTTTTGTATACGTACCATCAGTTTTCTTCATCCCTCTATGCTCAACTAGATGATCAAGCATAGAACCTATATTAGCTCCTGGTACATCACCATTGACAACTAAATCTTCAAGGACTCCTTTGAAATGTTCATGTGTTTCTATACGTTTTGTATCTGTTCGATTGAAATGACCGTAGTTATCTTCTACAGCTTCTTGATAAGCTATGTAACACTGCTCTCCACTTACTTTACAAGCTTCTTCAAGTTCATCCTTTGCTTGAATTAAATCGGTGTCTCTTATATGTGCTGTATATTGTATTGAATCTGCTTTTAATTTATTGTCTTTCCAAGTCATTACTTTATCAGCAAAACCTGAATCGTATTTCAATAAACCATCACTATATGGTAGTACTGTGTCTAAACCTTTCTGTACTAAAAGTTCATCTAGTACCCTTTCTTTATCTGTTGGTTTAGCGTTTGCCCATGTAGTGCCGTCAGCTAATTCAATTTCATGTAGATGATTGTTTGCAATGGTATCAAGATTATTCGCAGCTCTATGTATGGCTAACCGTCCTATACGCTTCAGTTTACGTCCAGACGCATTAGCAAACTCATCTGCTAATTCTTGATAATAAGATGAATCAGCACCAGGTTCTTCAGCCTTTAGACGTAGATCATTAGCTATTTTTTGTTGGACTTTATTAAAGTCTATATTATCTCCATCTTCTGTTTTATATTCGGCATAATCTTGCCAATCAACACCAGCTTTCATCATAAGAAGCTTTGCTTCAGCTTCCCATCTTTTATCCATAGCTTGTGCAGTTTTAGAAAATGCTTCAGCTGCTTGTGGTGCTAACTTATTTAATGCTTGCCAAGTTTTAGCATTTGCATCAGCATCTTTCTCACGCATTCTATTGTTGGCGACTAGCTGCGCTTCAACTAATTTATCGCCTCCAGCTTCCTCTTTGAAGCGTCTATCTAATTGGGCGGTATACTCGGGTACTTTTTCAAACTCGAAGGAACTATAAGAATTTGTCATTCTGGCCACCATCCTACTTTACCACCAAAATCGGAGATACTACTACCCATATTAAAGGCTCCTGTAGCCATACTTATACCAGTACTGATATTAGTAATCAAATCCTGCGTCTTAGCAGCTCCTACATCCCGATACACAGGCGCTGGAGGTGCGATATCAGCTGTTGGATTAAAGACAACTTTAGCATAAGCATTATCTAATGCTGTTCTTGCCTTCACTCTATCACGTTTTGTACCAGTTTTAAAATCTTGTTTAGCATATGTCAAAGCTTTAGCCTGTTGTGCATAGTAACGTCCTAATGCACCAGATTCTAAAACATTCATTCTCTTAATAGAACGACCTGTTTTACCTGCAGCTAATGCTCTAGCATATTGACTCTTATTTATTCTTTGTGTGAGAGCTGCTTGGTTTTTACGTAAAGCAGCTTCTCTTAATCTACCTAGTTTTGTTTGGGCTCTTGAGTAAGATCTACCAAGACCCATATTAATGTTATCAACCGATCTGTTAAACTGTAGTTTCGCTAGATTATAACGGTTGATTTTTTGCATATGCTTACGTCTACGCTTTTTCAAGCGGTATTCGTACATATTCTTTTGGCTTTTGTTAGCTGCTCTAGCTTGGGCAGCTGCTCCTCCGGCGCACACGGCAAAACTCTATAAAGGACAATTGGTTAGGTCCATAGTTAAACTCCCTTAGGAATTTAAAACCTAAAAATTTGAGTAGTTTTAAATGAACTCTGTTGCGTTTATCTACAACATTCCATAGAAGTGGTTCAGGTCTACTCTCAACCCATCGCTTCGCTTCTCTTGCAAATGATATAGGATACTTATTGATAGCGGGTGTACATAACATCCATACTATTCCACCTTCGTCGACACCTGCCATACCGGCAGTCTTGCCGTTAGGCATTGAAAAGAAGATACATGTTCCCTTCTCAGCTTCACTGATAAGGTACTGATATGAATCAGCTCCATGACCTTCTTCGACCTCTCTACGGTCTTCATAGCGTAAGTTAGAGGCAACCTCGATGGCTGCCTCCATAGTAATTGGGCGGATGATGCAACTAGACACGGCGGTAGTATTTACTAGTGTAGTCCCCTTCCCAAGCCATTGAATACAATGTAGTAGGTGAGGGGTGGGATGCTTTTAGTTTTAATGTTAGATTAGTATTCTTTTCATAGATTGGTACTGTTTGTGTAATTGAAGTAGTAGCTACTTGGTTACTACGGTACTTATCTGCTATACCTATCTCCCAAGTTTCTGTATAATCCGGCTTACCTCTTCTTTCTAAGATGGTATCAAACGAACCAGTACCACCAAGATTTAATTTAGCTCTATGTATAACTAAGTTTGCTTGAACATCTGATCTCCAACTCTCACCACTCTGTTGAGTTCTATAGATTGTTGGGAATTCAAGTTCCATATCAAATAGGTATCCTACTTGTACAGTATTGCTAGACCAATCTCCAGGTAGTTCTAAGTTAACATCACTGCCTGAATGTTTAAGTGTGCCTGGTGCAAAGAAACCTATAGTATCTGATGGACCTGCTACACCTGAGTTATCATAGACAACTATTTTCTTATCTTCATTGTTGAACCCAGTAGGTAAAGTGAAAGTAGTTTTATCAGTAGTACTGTTATAAGCATTAGATGCAATAGCTACACTTTGAATGTTATCTAAATGTATACGGTAATCTACATCATCATCAGTAGATACTGTATCCATATCATCTGTTATAATTGCTGTAGAATCATGTAGTTTTAAATCGATTCTTTGTAGTACATCTTTAGTACCATTTCTAACTACTAGATATAAAGCATCATCCATGATAGCGTGATGCTGTATATTACCACTCAACTCCCATTGGAACCAAGAAGCTTGTATACGTTTCTCACCTTGAGTGAAATATTTATATACATATAAAGTAGGTTTATTATCTTCACTAAAGAGTATGATAGAGTTCTCCCTAGAATTTGATAAATGTATTATATTTTTATTAAATAATTTTGAAACAACTTTAGTTTGTTCTACTACAATAGGTTCACCTTCTCTTCTAATCTGTGCAGCTTCAAAGAATCGTGTGTTCCTACCTGCATTATCTAAGAACCCTACAGTTGTACCAAGAGAGATAGGATTAGTTTCTTTATTAAAATTGTATGATGATAAGAAATTAATCTTAGCAGTTTGTGGACTCAAGACATCACTGTCTGTTGTCAGCATGAACTGTGAGGTTTCTGTGAAAATAATTAAACCACTATTTACTTGTATAGCATCTCTTGTAATAGCAGGTTTATCTGATGTACAAGATAGATCTATTGGGTCTGATACTGAAAAAGTTAAAGCAGTTTTATTCCAGAAATTATAGAAGTCTCCAGGTTGAGATAAGATAATATTCTCATCACTTAAGAAGACAAAACGATTCCTAAAGAACAGCAGTTTACTAATCTCTTTACCTACAAATGAAGGTACTGGATCATTAGTAGTATCACCTACAAGACGGTCCTTCCATACTGGTACAGTGTACTGAGTACCAGAGATTGTATAAGTAGAACCATCAACTTGACTAACTCTAAAGTTACCATCAGCTGTTCTAATTAAAGTTACAGGTAATGTTGAGTAATCAAATTGTACTTGTGTATTAGGTGCTACACATTCTTCCCATACACCTGTACCATCTTTATCGTTATCACCAAAGAATTGTAAATAATAATCATCTTCATCAGCTGCACTATTAGAAACTTTTACAACATAACCATGACGGCATTGTTGTGGTAAATCTTCTATAGTATCTACAGCTTCAGAGAATACATTCAGCAGTTCACCAACAGGAGATGATATACCAAATTTAGTAGCATCTTTACGTTTAATATATAATCCATTACCTATTTGTTTTATACCATAACCGTTACTTTCATCCCATTCTACCCAATCATCTTCAGCCACTGCGTTTGGTGGAGTAGCGCCTGTAGCTACCTCTGCATCAGCTTCAATAATAGCAGTACGTATATCACCTATGATCTGTTCTGCAGTTATAGTTTGACTAGCATCAAAGGGTGTAGGTGTAGGTCTAATCATACCTAGATCACCTTGGATTTTAGAGTTACTATGTTTTGTAACAGTTATTTTATACTTAGCATTTTTAAACCATAGTTCAAATTCATCCCCTTCTTTCCAACCTGATCCACCATGCAAAAGATCTATAGTATAATTATATCTACAAGTATATTTTGCAGCATTTGCGTTACCACCTGATGTTGATTGACCTAGGCAAGTAATTCTAAAGTATAAATCTTCTAATTTAACTGAATCACTTACAGTTATAGTGTTCCCATCATGGTCTTGCTTTGCAAAAGCTTCAGAATTAGTACCAGAAATTGTAGATAAACTTTTTGAACCATAATGTTTCTTAAATATTATCTGAACTTGACCTCTTTGAAAATTAGTTCTAGCAGTTCTTGACGCATTTTCTTCTGCTAGTGGTTTGTAAAACATACCAGCCTTTTGAATGGTATACTTACTTTCATCGTAGTCACTATCTGCCTTGAGCCCTGCAATCAGTTCATCAAACGTAGCACTTCCATCTGTTGTATATGTAAGGACATCGTTAAGACCACTAGGATCTACAGTAACTGTATAGGTTGTGCTGTTTGCAACTTCAAACCAAGCTGTAGTATGTACCTCACCATTAGCATAATAATTATTGCCACGTTTAACCCAGTTTATACCACCTACACTTCGACAGTTAGTCACTGGGTCTGGCCAAGCCTGCCCTGCGTCAACTGAGAATACTTTAGTACCAATGTTAGGGCACATAGCATCATCATCTTCAGTTGCCCAATTATGACCAGCTTGCTGATCCCAATAACTAGCACCTGTTATGACATCATAATTCTGACCTTCATCAGTAGGATGGTGTCTAGTTCCACACAAAGTTCCTATGTCAGATGGGAATCCTTTGTCATCATTACCTCCGTATACACCACCTTTACCACACTTCTTACTATCAATAAGAACATCTATATCTAAACGTGTAGCTGTGTACTCATCATATAAAGTTGTACCCTCATATAAATTTAAGGAATACTGACTGGAGTAAGATATATTTTTTAATTCTATGAAAGCTTCAGCTGGTTTTGCTGCTGTCTTATTGGTATCAGACATTGCAACAGTTTTCTTTCTACTTGTTATATAAGTATTATCATTAAGTGTTAATGTTTGTAAATCACTAGCTACAGTAGCTGTTTTTAAATAGTTTTTAATAGCAGTCTCATCTGTGCTGTCGTAGACAACAGTCTTTTCAGAGCCATCACTACATTTCCACATCCTAATAACACCATCACTTAATGTTATCCTACCTATATATTGTTCACCATCATCTCTATAATAACTAAACCATTTACTTGTTGGTGTGCTGGTATCTAATTGTGTAATGTACTTACTGCCAGGACGTTTTGTAAGTGCTTCTGTAAGATCAGGAAGTACATTTATAGCAGCATTTAATTGTCCTGGTACCATCAACTCATCTGGCTGCTGTGATATACCACCAATATAAGAAGGGATTGTTTGTGTAATGCTTGCCATTATCGTCTCAATGCTGTATAAGGTTTGTAAGAAGAATACGTAGTACTATGTTCTAAGCCTAAGTAAGAGTGATCTCCTTGTTGGCATTCATATTCCATACACGATGCTCTAGCAAAAGCTTCTTGAGCTTGTAGTAGTTGTACTAATGATGGGTTAGATACGAGCTGAGTAGCTGCTCTTACTGATGCTCTGTATGTGATATAACGTTTGAATACATTAGGTAGATCTTCATATGGCCAAAGGTATACTATATCTAAATGTACATCTTCTGTAAATACATCAGTATGGTCTACCATATCATATAATCTACCATTACGTCTTACAAGATCTTGTGTTTTCTTAGTTAGATTGTCATGTAAATCATAACGTAATACGTTAGCAGGTATAGTTATATATCCTGTTCCACTTTCAGGTGATTTTTTTACATGTCTTTCTATATTAAATATCCATCCTTCATTCTGTACATCTTTATTAACTTCAGTTAATATATTATAAATGAAAGATATCTCAGGGTTAGCTAGTGTGTTATATAATTCCTTCTCTCTATAAATCCGCACATTAACATTAGCTAATGGTGCTGAATTAAAAGTTAATACATTACCTGAGATTGTATAGGTTGTTGAACTCTGTATAGTACCATCAAGTGTAACTTTTATTTCATCGTCTGATGTTCTAGTTAAATTTGCAATGGAAGCTACAGGGGTTGTATCGCTACCGTCACCAACAGCAGTCAATTCTCCTGTTATTTCTGTTGTTGTACCGAGAGTAGTTACAGGTGATTGACCAATAGCTCCCAGTATTGAGTTCACTGCGGATAGTTCTGTATCGGTGTCAATAGTAGTGGGAGTTGCCATAGGTATAAATATTTGTGAATAAAAAAAAGGGGACCGTGAGAAGTCCCCTTATGAATAAAAAGCTATTAAGAAATGTTAGCTGGATAGGTAGCACCAAATGCAGCGGGCTTAGTAGTTGTACCTGCGAACAGTTCAACACAAGCAGCTGGGTTTAGGAAGTCAGCACCCATGGCGAGACGTCCAAGTATAACATCACCCTGATAAATCACGGAGACGTCACCTGAGGTTACCTGTACCTGAGGTCCAATTGCTTCAACAACACCTGCGGCTTCTTTCTGGAAGATAAGTCCACAAGTATTAGCAAAGTTAGAAGCTTGTCCATACTCACCATTGATACCTGCAGCAGAGTTGCGGGCATCTTCGATATCGACATCTACGAATGAACCAGTGTTACCTGGATCAAGTGTAGCTGGGTCAGTACCGGCTGTTGGACTAGAAGCAGGAGCATACTTGGTACCGTACTTACTGAAGAACGGTGTGTTCATGGATTTGTAGATCTTAATGCCTGCAATTTCCATGATCCCCTGACCACCTTGTAGTGCTGTACCTTGTACATCACGGTTGATCAGATTAGATGTTGCTACATCTTGGATGAGAGCATAGTATTGGCGAGGGTTCAGTACGGCAACACGACCGTCATTTGAAACTCCTTTCTCATCTAGTGCTGCAGCTGCATCATAGAATGCAGTTACAATTTTACTAGAAACCAAAGCATCGTCTGCGTCAGAACCAGCTCCAACTTGGATCTGTGTTCCGCCTGGCTCTTCAAAAGTCTTAGGAGAACCTGCTTTACCAACTGCGCTAGGTACACGAGCACCTTTTGCAATTGATCTAAAGATTAGACGGTCATACTTTTCAGCTAGTGCATAACCAATCTTCTTAGAGATCTCCCCACGCAAATCATAATGCGCAAGTGTCTCATCTAGTTCATATACGAATGCACTAGAGATCAATAGATCGTCGATAGTGATCGTCTTCTCAGCTACTGGAGGTGCTCCATCATCGTTACCTAAGATGCTTCTGCCTGGTACATGGTACTCGGCTGTGGTGCGACCCGTGTAGATGAACTGCAATGACTTGCCGTTCTTTAGGGTTCTCTTGGTAACAAGATCCCTTGCAATTGTATTGCGTTGGAATCCTTTGAACATCTCTCCACTAAACAGCTTGAGGTATAGTGCTCTTGCATCATTAGCCGCGTTCAGTTGACCCGGACGCGTAAGATCGGCAAGAGGCTCATTACTATTCTGATGTGCCATTTATATGGGATAAAGTTTATTGTTAACTATCTTTCGTACGAAAATTTTTTGATCATATTTTGTAGGTCTCTCCCTACCGTCTAGACGGCTAAAGGTATCCATGCTTACATGGGCTAAAGCCAATGAAAGAGCGGTCCGACTCTGAGGTGCCGCTCATCCTATTTATAAAGAAGTCAATGCTTCTTCTAAATCTATATCCTCATCCACTCCTGGTGGTTGTTTATCACTAGGTAGTGTATCAGGAGGATCTTTTATATCAGGTCCATAAGGATGAACCTGTGCAGTATTACCTGCGTTTTGATGTGCCATTAGTATTCCTCCGATTGATTATAGCATGGGCAGTCAGCCTTACAATTTGAATGATATTGTAAATGACTACCCTCTATAAAAGCAAAGATCCCCACAAGCAAAAAAAGTATTGCCCATGGGGAGTCAATGTACTTCATCAGAAGCTATACTTGGTGCCTATTTTAGTAGCCCAACTGTTGTCGACGTCGCCGTCATTAGTTTGGACTGCAAGCTCACCGTAGAAGTCAAGCTTCTCGGTAGCTGACACTGTTGCACCGACTTTACCTGACAACAAATTGTCGGTATCATCAGCACCATCGGTTGCTACGATTGCTGGTCCACCTTGGACATACCATCCAAAGCTATCAGTCCCACCTTCATAACCTACATGGAGGTCAGTGGTAGATCCTGTGTAATCAGCTCCATCGTAAGAGCCGTTGTTCTCCACGTTCACGTAGACTCCTGCGAAAGCCGGAGCGGCAAAGAATGTGGAAGCGAGTGCTAGTGCTAGTCTTTTCATTAATAAAAGTTAAGTGGTCTTTGTATAAGGCACGCCGCGATACTTTAGTTGGATCTTTTTTTGCATGGATCTTCTCCTTAGTACCACACCCCCGTTCCATGATGTGGTTTCATGCGTTCCCAAAGGGAATGAACGGACGCGGTTGCCTGTGGCTTCTACTGGGTTCGACTATCCGAGCCGCCTTGTTACCTAGAATACTCCAGGTAATATTTGTCCGGTGAATATGTAAGCACCGACTGCTGCGTTAAAACCGATCATTGCAAGCCAACCATTAACACGTTCAGCATTCTGTAAATACTCTTCCCTAGTAGGAGGTGTTATAACTTGGACTTGTGGTTCTGTGGCGATGACGTTTGCTTTGGTCATTATATTAAGGGTTGTAAAATAATGAGCCGAGGACGAAGGTTCGGGTCGGCACGTTAAAAACTTTTGCAGTTGTCCCAATAATTAATATTTATATTCCATCTACCACTAGCGTTAGTAGTAGTAGATGAGTTATGTAGTTCGTGTCCATCAAATAAAAGCATTCTATTTGCTACACTATCTACTGTAGTTCCGTCGTATAAACGTGTGAAACCATCACAAGTATTTAATGATAACAATGCAGCTTTGCAATTGAAGTCATAATCTTTGTGAGGTTTATGTTCATAAATCTGTTCAGTGTGAGGATAGAAATTAACTTTTAATTTAAGTAATGCTTTAACTTTAAAATTAAGTAAGTTAATTATATCATTATAAGTAGGTGCAGCTTTACCACCTATACTATAGGCGACGTGTGAAGCATACCAATTGTTAAAATCTATCCCAATGTCTTCACCTTCAGCAACACCCTCACCTAAGAAGAAAGGAAATTTTTTGTTCCAAATAATGAGCTCGCATAGCTTATTGAAATCTTCTATAGGTAAGTAGTTGTCGATGATTTCCATTAGAAGCTCAGATCAGAGCGGTCTAGTTTTTCTATGACATCCTGTCTATAAGCAGGGTCATTGTCATATCTAGGATCATTCATTGCTGCAACCAATTCAGGTTGGTTACGGAAGACGTCTCCACGAGATGAGGCAGGTTTGCCTTGTAGCATTCTACCTTCGTACCCATTAGTACTTTCGTATTGTTGTCTCAAACCATTCACTGCTAATTGTATAGCTCCAGCATTGCCAGAGTTTATAAGAGAATCAAACGCTTCTACAGTAGCTTGAGGTAGATTTTGACTTGCCCATTGTACCATGTTAGTGTACTCAGCTTCTCCACCTACAGAATTCTTAATAGAATTAACTTCTGCATCAGTAAGATCTACATCAGATGCGATTGGTGATACTGGTTCTTGTGGATTAGCTTTAGACATCTCCATGTAAGCTTGGACTAGATCCTGGCTGCTCATACCAGCAAACTTACTCATTGTTTCTTCAGTCAACTCACCCTTTTCAAAGAACTCGTTGGATGCTTCAGAAATAATAGTATGATTTACAGGTACTTCAGCAGGTTCATCTGGTTCAGCCTCTGATTCATCTTTAGTTTCGTCAGAGGATTCAACTTCACCAAGCTTCTTTTGAAGCTCACCGTATGCTTTCTCTAACTCTTGTGCATTCTTATATTTACCAGCAAGAAGTTGTTCCTGCTGGTTCTCCATTTCCTGACCAACAGCTAGAGAATCTTGCTCTTCTGTGGTAAGGTTGCCTTCCGTGGTAACTGTATCAGTACCCGGATCATAGGTCATTGTCTCTGACATACTACTCTTGTGGTGGTTGTGCTTGTTGTTCTGCTGACATCTCGTTTATCTGATCGCCTAATGCAGCTGTGCCCTCAGGATTCTTAGAAGGATCCATCATCGGAGTACCTGCTATCTGACCTGTTTGACCTACAAGTGATTGCATTGCAGCTTGCTGTTGTGCAGCCTGTGCTTCTTGTGCTATCTGTTGTTCAGTCTTAACTAGGTTAAGTACATCAATACCTTGTGCAGCTGCCAATCTCTTGATAGCTTCTGTAGCACTAATGTATTGCATCAATGCTTCTGGTCCTAATGTCTGTGAAATAGTACCGATAAATTGTGTCAAACTTTCTCTGTCCTGACCTCTGCCTAGTGCATTTACACCAGCTACAATGGAAGGACGTACCAAATCTTTAGGTAACTTAGGTATCTGATTACTACGTTGTAGTATAAGTAAAGTTCTATTTAGATATGGTATGAGGAATTCAACAGTAAGTAGTGAGAAAATTCCACCGAGTTGCTGTTCTAATTCCATCTGTGTGAGGCGGACCTCTTCCGCTGTCACTCTTTCTGCCTGTCTTACATTCATTGTAAGGAAGGCATCACTTATTCTACGCTCAATTGTTTGAGCTAACTGTGCAGCTGTACCGAAGTCAGCTGTCTTGCCCACCTGTATAACAGCTACATCTTCAGGTCTACCCTGAACGATAGCTCCGTTCCCAGCTTGGGCTATAGTGCTTGGTTTAGTGGTTGATGATGGTGAGACAAGGAACACTACCTTAGCAGCTGCTGCAGAGCCTTCTACTAGTGCCTGAGAGAGTCCTTCAAGGGACTTCAAATCACCAATAAACTCTTCAACTCTACCACGTCCATAATCTTCTCCGTCTACGGTGTTAAACCTTAGAGGTAACCATGGGCTAGCGTTCTTTGGTGCTGTGCTACGGCTGCCAGGAATAATCTTATCAAAACATTCCTGATACCAGACCCAGCGTCCACTCTTTTCGTCTAATTTGACGCAAGTATACACTTCAACGTCATCATCGTTTGAACTTTTCGATGAATCATTTGCTGATTCTACATGATCTTTAGGCAAGTCAAGACCTAAGACCTTTCGACTTATTAATTCTTTAGTTACTATCTCTAGTACGTTACCATTTCCATCACGATTTACAACAAATCTATTCAATGGAAAGTTCTTTAACCCCTCCTTACCCATAAAGATAAGTGCATTACCACCAACAATAAGATGCTTGAGTGCTTGGTGTATCACAACTCTATCATTAGAAGCTGCAATATATTCCATGATCATCCTCTCTATCTTAGAAAAGGATAGATCTAGTTCACTCCTCATGGCGGGATCCATTGTCTCGCCAAGCTTATCATCTCTAACCTGTAATTTAAAGAAGGTAGTCTGAGGCGGCAGTAATGCAAGCATTAATTTTGCCGCCAGAGTGACTGTAACCTTAGCGCCTACTGACTGCCAAGGTGTAACCAATCTTTTATGGTTAGATCTAGTGTTATCGTCTTGGGTAATTAGATAAGGTAACGTAAGAGCTGAACAATCTCTAGCTACATCTAAGAACTGTGACCGTCCTGTAGCTAGCCTGTCATATCTCTCACGTGCTTTCATGTATTAAGTCCTCCTTGTGGACCTGTTTGTGTAGTTACTTGTGGGTTCAAAGGTATTCTTAATGACCCAGTACCTGATGAGAACTCACCCCTACCTTTCTTACTCTTTGCCTGTCTTACTTGAGGATTTACATCCGTAACTAGTGGTTCAGGCGCAGGTATCGGTGGACGTGGTGGCTCTGGTGGCGGTGGTGGTGGCGGTAAAGGTGGTGGGGGTGGTGGTGATGAGGGCTTCCCTCCTCCAAAACACATTAGATTTCTTCCTCCATAATAGATTTAATATATTCAATAACACTGGCTTGACCCGCACGATACATGATTGATTCGATTGGTTCCTTAGGATGAACTGGGTTCCAACCGAAGTTAGATTCAAGCCTGTTAATTAGTTCATCCAGTCTATTGTTATGTAGCTTAAGAGTTTTCAGTGTGATTGGTGGTTCCATTAAGCATACTGAGGCAAGTTAACGTTGCTGTGTTCAAAGAACGCAGGCATACGAGCTGTTTTTGTGGAAATTAATTCTGGTGCTTTCCCTTCATACATTAAGCGATCGCTCGCATCTAGCCAGAATTTTTTGTCCAAATATTTACAGGTAGTATTTATACCTAGAGGTTGAACAATCCAGTTAATGGTGGCTTTCCTAAGTTTATCCAAAGATTGACTATGAGATAAACCCAACTCATGACATACAAGGGTATTAGTTGCAACATGGATTTGTTCATCTCTTGATATGTCGGCGCTGACAGTACGAGTAGCACCGTCGCCGTTAAAACGAAAGAAGGGAAGAAGGACAAAAAATATTGCACGTTCAACTACTAAAGCTTTTGTAATAGTGTGATCAGGATGCTCTTCCCAAGCTTTACGTAAAAGAAGAGCTTCTTTTTCTGCATTTTCATCTGCACCTACAGCATTTACTATGTACTGTAGGGCGATATCATGCTTAATTTCGTCTTTGACGTTTGATTCTAGAAGTGGTCTAGCAACGTCGGGAACATCTTTTTCAAGGGCGTCCGTAATGAAGGCACCAACTGGTAACTCCATATGGCGTACTGCAAGAGCACGCTTGATGGTTTCTTCGGAGCCTTCACGGAACGTACCTTTGGTTCCTTGGACTGGTGTCCATGTTCTTTTTCTTTCTAATAGTTTTTGATAAGGATGTGTTCTCATTACTCTTGACAATCACAGGTTACAGGTTCATTCAAAATGTCCTGCAAGTAATCATCGACTTCACTTTGATCTAATGCTGCGTACGCATTTGTTTTATCTTGTGTGTCACCCATTACTTGAAGACTGTAGTAAAGGGAGGTTTGCGGTGATTGCAACCACTCTTCCACGAATTCACGATCGTAGGTTACTACATCACTCCAAGAGTTGAATGAGTATCCGTGAAGAAGTCCCGTATTATCATACATTAACATCAGTTGATCTGCTACTGTCTTGTAAGCATCCCAACCAACTTCACTAGCGATTTCTACATCGCCATATTTATACCTCTTAACTCCAAATGTACCGCTGTCACGGTCAACATAAGTAGCAATAGGTGGTGCTATTTCAGGAGTAGCTGTGTAGCCATCCAAACTTTCACTCTTATACGAGCAAGAAGCAGTAGGTGCTATAGCAAAAGCACGTACCATTCCATTATCTTCAGCAATTTTGGCAGCTTCAAGTATACCTAACCATAGCTCAAAGGCTAACTCATAGGCTATACCATCCATATGCTGACCAATATTGACATTCATTAAAGCGTTACCAAATTCTTCGTAACTTACTTTGTATCTTCCGAGGAGATTAGCGAGCCCGAGTACTCCGAGCCCAACTTGGCGGTCGATATCAGGTGGCAAGTATTCTCCAGTTGCTCCAACACCTGTCCGACTATGGAGCTCGCACAGTTCGGACATACCTTTAATGAAAGCCGACTTGAGGGTGCTAAGCTCACAGGCTGAGAGATTGACATGCTGTAACAAGCATGTTCCACGTGAGGGCAAGTAAACCTCAAGACAGACGTTGCCATAGATTCTTTCTCCATTGTTATCATGTTTAATTTTATTCAACCATATGTCACCGGATTTTATACCATGTAGCAAAGCATTTTTTACTTGATTATTACAGCCTTGCCAGAGTCCCGGATCAATATCGACGCACCTCTTGACCCAGGTGAGCTCTGATCGTGGAGCTTCAATAAACTCAAGGATATCAGGGTGATCGAGATCAAGATGGATGACAACAGCGCCGTTTTTGTAAACCCCACCTCTTCTGAGTGTTTCATTTAAGCTTGAGTAGATTTTTGCGAATGATACAGGTCCAGAAGCTGTAAGACCTTTGCCGTTTTCTGCTCCTTTGGGACGGAGCTTAGATAGATGGACCGCAACTCCCGCGCCAAATCTGAGTCCATGCGATACATATCGCCAGCTTGCTTCGATTCCATTTTCTCCCTCCATAGAATCCTCTACGACGAAAACGGTGCAGCTCACTGGGAGTCGTGATTCTGGATTATCCAACCAAGATTGGACCCGCCCAGTGCGAGATATAAGTTCAGCAGTCATTTCAAATTAAATCAGATAGATCAGGTGGTTTGTATTTAGGTCCCTTAAGAACCTTTCCATCTTCTCGATATATAGGTTTACCGTCCTCATCGAGTTTGGACATGTTACTTTCGTGTACTCTGTTTAGAGCTTCATCTAAGAACCAGTGCATGTTTTCTGCATATTGATAACATACATAGACTAAATCAGCAAGCTCTTTTAAAGTTTCTGTTTGAGCATTATGCCCATGTCGGAACATCATACCATCAGCCTCTAGAAACTCCTTGAATTCCTCAACTATAAGATCCTTCTGAGACGACCTCTTCATACGTGAAGGGTCGTTCTTCAGTTGGTACTTTGTACGGAATTCCTTGGCTTGCTCTGAGATAAAGGTCCTTTTCATGCTCAAGTTCATTTTGTAAGTAGTGGATTGCTTTTTCGAGGTCTTGTATTCTACTATCTTTATAACCTGCTCTGCAGATATACTTGATAGCGTTACCGAGATGGAAATTTAATCCCTGGTCTCTAATGAAATCCCAAACATCGCTAGAGCCTCGTCTATAGTAGTCTGGTCCATGACTATTGGTGGAATTGGCCATTTGTTAACTAAATTTGTAAGTGAATTGCCTAAAACAAAGTTTTGACGCTGTAAAGCTAAGAAAAGAGTGACCACATCTTTGTAATCAACATGACCACTCTTCAATCTATCTTCAATCAGCCTCATTTTTAGATCCTGTTCCACCGTTAACTTTGTAATCGGTGGAGGGGGACCATAGGATTGGTTGTTTTTTGTTAAAGTCATAGTCATCTGCAGTTAAGATCTTTGCAAGTCTAGCATTGGTTAATGCTTCCTCTTCAGTGTGACCCTTTTCTACAAAGGCTTCAACTACTGTTTTCCAGGAGTATCCTTTTTCTTCGAAGAGTGAAACAGCTCGTTTAACCCCGATTCCAGAAATTCCTCCATATCCATCGGTTTGATCTCCGGCACAGGTTTGGATGAGGTGCCATTGGGCTCCCTCCTCTGGTGTGAT
>VTLG01004336.1_pt1 | contig 24972 bp, 18 predicted proteins | sample 4694571 | NCBI WGS metagenome assembly VTLG01 (sample SAMN12604809, study PRJNA352737) | marine metagenome | biome: ENVO:00000447; feature: ENVO:00000209|ENVO:00000569|ENVO:01000036; material: ENVO:00002151; isolation source: viral sequences binned using virsorter ...
ATATGCCAGTCTTTTGGAACAGTGTCGTTATGTGTCCAGAATTCATATCCCACACAAGAAGATAAGTCAAAAGGGTTACTTGCAATCTCGATCATCTTCTTACAAAAATCCACAAAAAGATGGTCATCTTTTAATGAGTACCATTTTTCTGTTCGATTTTTGTTATTCTGTTGTGCAAATTCTTGAAGAGTGGTTATATTACCAACCACATCATCCATTACAATAATCATAAAAAAATTAATTAAGAAATGTTATTACTGACGTTATCTCCTCCTCGTGGACCAGGTGTATTTTTATTACCATCACTTGCATTTTCTATTGGTGTTGTTCTAAAAACAATACCAAAACCTGGTGTACCTGCATCACCACCAGGTTGATTAGGACCATATCCTTTTCTGTTTGGAGATGAACCTCTAGAACCATTTTGTGCTGAGTCATTTTGATCTCCACCTCTTCCACCTTTTCCTCCAGATGCACCACCTGAAGAGTTACCACCATCACCAGGACTTCCACCAGCGTTAGGAGAACCGCTACCACCAGCACCACCATCATTTCCAGATGATGGGGGTCCAAATGCACCAGTTCCTGCTGAACCACCATCCCCTGCGGGGAAACCAGCTCCTCCACCACCGCCACCACCAGAGCGACCATAATCTGTTGAACTTTTACTGGGGTCGGAGTTACCACCACTGCCTCCTCCTCCACCACCATAACCACATCTTATAGCTCCATTATTATCAATATGAACAGGGTATTGAACTCCTAATGCTGATGTACCATTACCTGCCTTAGCTGGTTTTGCACCACTAGGAGCAGAACCTTTTCTTCCATCACCACCAGCACCTAAAAGTTCACCACTACTTCCTATATCTAATCTTAAATCAGTTCCACTTGGCCAAGCACCTGTTCTTAATGCACATCTTCTTCTATCTGGATTTCCAAAACCACCGCTACTTGCTTGTTCTGATCCAATTCTTTTGTTGACATGTATTATAACTTTTTTACCACCTTGCCAATTTGATGAATCTAAAGTGTTACCACTTGAATCATAAGAACCAGACGGTCTAGTCTTAAATCCTCCAACAACTTTAACTTTACTAGATTCATTTTGATATTTCCAAGTCGCTATCTGATTGTTATCGCTACCACCTCCAGTTCCTGTTCGATTCTGATTACTACCAGAATAGTAATCAATAATCATATTCAATTTTTTACCATAAAATTCACTAAATTTAATTGGAGAGTTTTGCCCTGTAGGTATTCCATCATCAAGAGGTCTTGATCCTAATTGTCCATTATCAGCTTCAGGAAAAGGACCGTGATTATTAAAAGCAGGATCGTCTCTACGATATTTTCCTAAACGACGTTGACCACCACCTGAACCAAATTCTGCTTCTATTTCAGTAAAAGATAATGGATTTCCTGAATTTTTTATAGTCATTAGTTAAGATCTACAAATGATGTACCATTAAATACTCGAAGTTTATTTGCTTGAGTATTATATATTATAGCACCTGCAACTGGACTAGCATTTGTTACTGCTGTTTGCTGTGCATTATTTAATTTTGGTGGTACCATATACATTTTATTTGCTTCGGCACCACTTATGTTTTTACCAGCGTCGGAAAAATCAACTGCACCTAATCTTGTTGTACCTCCAACTCCAATTGAGTGTGTAAAAGCAGCAGGACCATCATTTACAATTAATTTATTTTCACTAAAGTCAGCAGTGCCAATTGCAACTCTACCACTCGCACTCACAATAAATTTATTATCATTACCAGTTCCTACACTTATTCTATGTCCATCAGCAAAATAATTACCACCAACCGATAATTTTCCAGATACTTGATAATCATCTGCTGTTCCTACACCAGCGATAGTTAAATTATTAAATGTTGATACACCTGTGACCGCATTTACATTTCCTGAGAACTGTCCATTGACATTACCAACCAAGTTACCTTGTATGTTTCCAATCAAAGTTCCTGTTAGGTTTATATCACCACCGAATACAGCGTCTCCACTAATGTTTGAATTACCAACTACTTGGAGTGGTACAGTGGGTGCTGTTTCTCCAATACCTAACCTCCCTCCTGATGTAAGTGTCATTAATGGTGTGTTTACTCCTAATAACCAATGAAAATCACCTATTGCACCACTTGAATTATTCTGACTTAGATAGTAATTAAAATTATCTATTCCATAATTTACAATATCAAGAGATTGTGGTTGACTGTAAGATTGACCAGCCACTCCACCATATCTTAATTCTGCATTATTTGTATTAGTTGTACCTGTCTCTCGACCAATATTCAATCTTGCAGTCCCAGTTTCACTTGTAATTTGAATTTCTGCATCACCAGATTTTCTCACTTGAATATCATTTGCAGGAGCTTGTGTTGTTCCAACTCCCATTTTCAAAGCGAATGATGTAGATGATGCTCCAACAAATGATGCGTTGACATTTCCTGCAAATGTTGATGTTTCAATCACTTGAAGAGTTCTAGTAGTTGTTAATCCTGCAACAGCAACATTCTGACTAAATGTAGATACACCACTTACACGTAAATGGTCATCTATTAATGTAGAACCAGTGCTAGAATCTAATACTAAATTTCCTGTTGATGTATCGATTTCATTATTATCTGTAACACCGATTTGAATGTTATCAATAGTTGCACCACCATTAAAGTCTGCTAGTCCTGTGAATGTTGAAGTACCTGTGACTGCAAACTGGTCGTCTACTGTAGTTGTTCCACCAGCAGAGTCAATTGTTAGATTACCAGTTGATGTATCAATTTCATTATCACCTGTAACTCCAATCTGAATATTATCAATTGTTGCTCCACCATTACCATCAATCAATCCAGTGAACGTAGATACACCAGCAACACTTAAATTATCTAAGTTTGTATGACCATCAACGTCTAAATCACCATTTACATCTAATGTGACTGCGGTTGATACACCTGATGAATTAATATTTCCAACTACATCACCAGTAATTCTTCCTGTGACATCACCTGTAACATTACCAACAAAAGATGATGCTGTGACTATACCTGATACTCTGACATTACCTACAGAACTGATACCTACACCTTCCTGACCAGAATCGACCTTACCACCAATTTGTAATGAAGAACGAGGATCAATCGTTGAAATACCTACGTTACCACCTGTGTTAAAAATACTTGTGTATCCTAAACCTACATCAACATCATCCCATTGTGATGTTGGCATACCTTGTAAATATCTTGCATCTCCATAAAATGTAACTATTCCAGTACCAGGCACCTGTGAAGTAACAACACCACTCTTAATATTAATTCCAGCACCAACTATTTCAGTTGGTTCTAAAGTTGTGACAGTCAGAAAACCAACATTTCCCTTTGTGATTGTCGCAAAACCCGATACGTTTACATCCCCACGAACATCAAGAGCTTCTGTTGGCACAGTTGTTCCGATACCGACCAGACCAGTCGTAGTCACTAACAGATTGTCATCATCAACCTGTACCCCGTTACGAAAATTAAAATTCTTCTTGATATTTGCCATCAGTTATTTTTTTAGTTATTTATTTGATTCAAGTGATTTAACTTTTTCAGTCAATTCCTTGACTGCTTCAATTAAAACTGGAATTAATCTTTCATAACGAACTGATTTGATTCCATTCCTTTCTCTTGTGACACCAGGTAATCCTAGTTTCTCAACTTCTTGAGCAAGAATACCTGTATCCATTCCCTTGTTACCCAATTCACTTGCTTCAGGTTTCCAAGCAAAGACGTTACCAGTAAGCGACATCACCTTGTCTAAAGCATTTTGAATTGGTGAAATGTTTTCTTTTAATGTAATATCAGAAGAACTAAATGCAACAATATCATTATTACTATGAATTTGTTTCTCTGCTAAAATACCACCCTGTGTATGAATCGAACCATCACTGTCACTTGCTTGAAGTGATGAATTAACGTGTAATTTATCTGAAACAAATAATTCACCAGTTACTTCTACATCACTATTACCAGAAGTTAGTATCAAAGCAGCGTTTGAATTAGTTGAAATAGTTCTGGCATCAACATCTATTAGAATATTATCAATGGTTGCTGATGTAGAAACGTCGAGAGCTCCAGTTATATCAATACCAGCAGAAGTAGTGCTTAATTTAAGATTTCCATTATGACTAAGATTAACTGCACCCGTTGAGTGAGTCATTGAAATAAAGTTTTCACCAGTATTTTTTTCAAAAATTATCTGGTTTGTGCCTAACACAAATCTTAAATCATCATGTGCAGTTGATGTATGCTCGATTCTAGTTCCATCACTAGTGCCTGATGGTTGATGGAAAATTAAAGTATCATTATCACTTCCTATTGATAATGCTATATTATCATTTAATTTAAGACGATTGTTTACAACATCATATTTAAGACCAGGATCTGTTCCACCTGTAATCATTGTACCGCTAGTCACATCAGTGAAAACCATAAATTGATCGGCACCTGAGTCTGGTTGACTCATCTGAGCACCAGTGTTAGAAAGGTTTGCACCATTACCAACGAAATTATCAGCGTAAACATTTGCAAATCTGATAGTATTTGTTCCAATATCTGAACTACTATCAGTGCTTGGTATTATATCCTCACCTATGATTATACTTTTACCTATACCAACACCACCATCAATGACAACCGCACCTGTAGTAACACTAGTAGAGTTTGTTTGATCTCTAAATCTTGCATCTTGTGCACTTATCTTTGCTTCAGTAGTTAATTGTTTTGTTGGGTCTGATAATCTTAGATTGTGGTTTAGAGTAACGGGACCATCAAACTGTGATAATATTTGTTTTGAACTACCACCTTCGACCAATAATCTCTCTTTGACAATTACCTCATCAGCAACAAAACTAAGTCGATTTGGATCTTCACCTGTAACTGTTGGAACTGGAATATCAAATGTAGTTTGTTGTCCACTAGCAGATGCAATCTTTGTATTTCCAATATAGAAATCACCCTTGTCATTCATACCAGTATAAACAACGTTACCACAGGAGGTTTCTTGAGATTGATTTAAAAACTCTTCTCTTTCTGTTAATGATCTATTCTGTAATTGTGGTAATGCAGTTGAATAGTTACCTGGACCAAAACCAACATATTCAAATGTATGTCCTGATGACCTTAATATGGATGGTCTACGGAGTTCAATTGGTAATGGTTTAATTTTTTTGATTCTAGATTCAATAAGATGATTTTCAGAATTTGTTCCAAGTGCACCACGAATAACTGTAATTTCATTACCACCTCCACCTGATAGTGAACTTGATGCGACACGCATAATCTCACCACCAATTTGAATATATGAACCAAGTGGGAAACGTCTTGTAATTGATAGTGCTGTGTTTGAATTATCAGGAAGAGAGACTGCAAAACCAACAGTAGATGTGTTGATTGTTTGTTTGAGTACTAATGATTCATGGTCATATGTGTTATAACCTCTTACTGCAATATTTTCACCAGCAGCACTTGATATTGATTCATTGTCAGATAAACCATGTTTTAAAATATATTTCGGTGCTGTAAGAGAGAAGGTTAATGCAGTAGGAGCAAAATTTGTTTTAGCACTGAATGTGGTTACACCAACAACTGAAGTAACAACATAATCTCCTGCGGAAGCATCAGCAGCAGTTAAAATTCTAAACTTATTACCAACTGCTAGTCCGTGATCAACAGGAGTTTCAAATGTTGTAATAGCACCATCTTGTGTTGCGGAGGAAACTCCTACCCAAGCACCCATATCATGTATTTGTTGTCCATTAAATAATACGTCAGTTTGTGATTTCTTAATAGTGATTTGTTTTGTATTATCAACAGCTTGAATACGATGATATGAATCTGTTCCTGTTGAAAGACCTGTTACTTGAATATAATTACCAGTTGCAGATGAAATACCAGCAGTAGCAATACTTATTTTCGCACTAGGAGCATTACCAATGCCACCGTCAGCAACGGGTGAAGCATCAAAGAATAATTCTTCCCCATTTGTATAAGCAGAACCACCCTCAGTAATCTCAACGGATGTTACAGCACCACTGGATACAACAACTTTTGCAGTTGCACCATCCCAAGGAGCTGATGCTGGAGTGCTGTCGTTATTGAGTAATCTAACATTATGATATGTACCATCTGTATGACCAGAACCACCAGTCAATGTTGCGTGGTATTTTAATGATTGTAATCCATGCTCTCGATCTAAAACAATTACAGCATTGGTATTATTATTTGTAACAGTTGTTATTCCTATTGATTGATCAAAATTCTTAACAAATTGATTTGCTGTCTCTCTTGTAATACTTTTTTTCAAGTCGTTTGTAACAACTTGACCTATAGGAAATCTTTTTGCATAAGATGCTGCTTCTTGTGGGTTTGCATTTACATTATCACGATCATATTCTGGATATAAATTAACAATATTCTGGTTATATTTGTTTTCAACAAACTCATTTGAAACCTCATCCATAGCATTGTTGCTATTCAACACAAATAAGTGGAATACACCATCTTGAACTCCCTCAATGTAAGGAGTAATTGTTTCTGTCCTGTATATAAAGAAATTACCGCTGTTATTATTACGATCAAAACGTGGTAATGTTGTTGTACGAGTATGAGTATTGTTTACAAAATCACCTACTGTATGAGTTGAGTTAGATGTATCAGTATTTGAATATCTAAACTCCTTATCATTTACAACTTGACTTACAATAAATGTACCATTATACCCCTTATTAGCGTTAGCAGAAGTATTAGTAGAACTCTGTACATTTCTTACTATAATTTGATCACCTACATTTAAATTATGTGGTTTATCTGAGCGAATTTTAACTAAATTTTCAGTGCTATCAAAACTTGCCTGTGATATGAATCTAGTGTTACGATCAAAAGCATAATCATTTGAACCAATAGATGTTTTATTAAAATCGGTTGCTGCTAAAACATTTGTTGAACTTGAATCCTGTAATATAAAACCATCTGTAGGATTTCTACCATTTGATAATTCTTTTGGTACAACGTATCTTAACTTGTAAATTTTTTCATCTAAACTTCTATCGTCATCTATTCTTAAAATATATGAAATATCCCCACTATCCGCATTTGAATATAACGACGTACCATTATGAATTGTATTTCCTGTAGCACTAGTATGAACAAACCATTGACCAGCATCTCCATCATATTGAATCGGATGTCCAGCTTCATTTGGTTTCTTATCTGATACTCTACTAATTATTCTAAATTTATCTGTAGTATTTGCAACTGTTTTAACAAAAACGGGATTTACTAATTCAGCGTTTGTTTTTGATGATGCAATTCTAATTTCATTCGCACCTAACGCACTATCTTGAGCACTTGTAATTGCAAAATAAACAGCGTGAGGATCAATATTTTCAGGTAAATCACCATTATCTGCTATAATACGAACTGATTCTCCATTTGATAACTCGTGCTGTGCACCAATTATTGAAAATACGGATTGTTTCAAAGCACTCGCAGAGGAGTGTGTTGATTCATAGTTTTTCTCTGAAGTATTTGAAGAACCTGTACCATCAGCTTTTGGCATCACGACTGTTGCTTCAAAAGTTGAACCACCTTTATCAACAAAAAGTTTTTCCCCTACTTTTGCACCAACTCTGAAACCTTGAACGATATGTGAGGGTGGTAGAGTTTCTGTATTTTCAGCAAATAAGAAGAACTTTGTAGGTGTTGTACTCTTTCCGACTGCTACTGATGGTTCAACCTGTAAAAATTCAATTTGCTGGTCTTCATTTACAACTGAGCGTGGTGTAATTACAGATGTAATGAATCCCTTGTTATCTTTTGCAAAAGGTTCTTTCTTAAAACCTTCAGCAACTAACGCAAAAGAACCAAAGTTAGAGTTTGAGTTTGTTATTGATGCGTCAGCACCATTAATCATCTCAAAGTGTGCATGGAAACCAATCGCAAACACAGATACAATCTGTACAACAGCGTCATTCGATACTTTAATATGGGTTGTTCTAAATTCTTTACGATAATTTGCTTCCTGATCTAGATGATAAACTGTCTCTGGATTTGTTGATGATGATTCAGATGATAACTGTGACCCAGTTTGTTTTGAAAATGCAATACCACTATATCTTCTATTTGTCTTATCATACTTAACAAATGCTCTATCGTCTTTTTGTAGAGATACCGCTGTAAACTGAGCAGTAACCATTGATTTAAAACCAGTTGCCTTAGAACCATCTGCATGCAAACCTTGCATACCAAATACGGAACGCATTGAACAGTTAAAGATATATGGTGATGCACCTGTAACTGTATCAGTTTCAACTAATACTTGTCCGTTTGCACTACTTAATCCTCCAGCAGTTCCTGCTGGTAAGTTTGAACGAACAAATGGTAAAGAATACTGAAATCTTGTAGAATCAACAACGTTTGATACTTTTGTAGAGATATTATAATCTGCAACATTTATGCCACGAATTTTAATTGGTGTGCCACCAGACAAGTTATGTGGTATGGCAGTTGTGACTGTGACAACTTGACCAGGAGTTGCTCCATCACCTGATTCAATACCTGAAATAGTAAGAGGGTCAGTAGCAAAAGCTCCAACAATTTCAAATTCTGGTCTTTGTGGTGCAAAAGCAGCGGGTGCTGTTGGATATTTCTGATCAATTTCACGATTTGATGCCCTATTAAAAGCATTTGTCAATTTACTATAGTAAATATCTAAATCAGTTAAGTCACTAAATTGTTCCAGTGTGTTTACACCATCAGCATATTCAAATGCTGTTATCTTATGGTGAGAAAAAGTTGGTTTTGATTGATTATTTAAACTAAAATCAGATGGATCTGTATATACTAAACCAGATTCATCTCCATCGAAAAATGTGAATTGCCAGAAATAACAAGCACCAGTGATTCTAAAAATCGAACTGCTTAGAACATTACTATCAGTTGGATTAGGTACATATAATGGTCTAATTTTTGTTTTTCTTAAATCTAGTCCAACAATAGAAGTACCTCTGGGTACAACAACACCACCGTGAACACTATTAAATTTGTAAAGTATATTATCTTCTTGAGTTAAATCGAAACTTGAATTTAAATTAAGAGTAAGAGAATTTTGAGCACCTGTAGCTGCTCCACTTGGACTGATTGCCTTTGCTACTCCTGACTCATTTCTGATACCGAAACCTGGTCTATTATCAATTAAGTGGTCGCCTGGAAAAAGTAATATAGTTGTTCTTTCTACTAAATCATTATCATCACCACGTAGATATGAGAATCTAGCAGCCTCTATCAGTGCTCTCTGAATCGTCTTGAAGGGTTTGGTTAATGAATTACCTTGATTTTCGATACCATCGGTTGAATCAAGATCATTTGGATTTACATAAAGAACACGACCCTCGGTATTCTTTAAAAAATTCTCTAACTTATTAAGAGGCATCTTTTTTTACTACTATAAATTTGATCAATTAGACCAATACATACTAGGTCTATTTAGCTGGTTACTCATCCGTATCTATATGAATTGAGATATCATCTGGCAATTCTTCTGGATTTTCTAAATCAACCTCAAACAAACACGGGTGTAATTCCTCCTCTACAAGGTATCCATAATATTGATACATCTCGTCATCGTTGTATGTACGATGCTTATCTGCTTCTTTGATTAAGTCTTGATCTCTTAAATGTCCCTCTGGCAATTCATCAAATGTAAATGGCATACCATTTATGAAATACATTTTAACGATCATACTACCGCCACGAAACCAACAGAAGTTGGTGGTTATCTTGTATTTCATTTATTTATCTGTGGTTAATGCTAATTCTGCATATTTAATCATATATGGTTCAAGCATCTGATCACATACTTCTAAAACTCTCATAAACTCTTCAGAATCTTCACACGCAATTATCTTATTATCTCCGTCACTACTCTTAAGTTTGAAAGTTCTAGCACAGATGTCAACAATAACTTCGTATACAAATTCTTCCATATGAGAATAATTTTTTTCTTATTATAGCATATGTATAAAAAAAGTCAATTATCTTGAATTATACCTCTTTATTTTCAATCGCTGGTCTTGATATCGTACTAATTCCAACTCTAAATCTATTTTCACTTATGTAATCCTGCTCATAACTACCACCCTTATTGTAACTATCATTAGGAATTTCTGTTTTCACCTTTCCATTTGCATCAGTCATTGGATTCTTAGGATCATACATCGCTAAATCCCATCTCTCCCCAATTACCATCCAAGAAATTGTATCAGTACAAGTATTATCCTGTGCAGTAATTGTTAATAAATTATTTGTGACACTACCCTTAACAGCAGTCCATCCAGTTTCATTTGTTGTAAAACATTGAACATCACGATTTAGATTTACGAATGTACCCTCAGTCATATTGTTTATAGTGTCAATATTGACTGTTGATATTCCAGCGACAAGTTTTGTTCTACCACGATAAAGATTATCTGCCTGTGGACCCTCAACAAATGAATGAACAAGATCTGTGGTTGTGGTAAGACCTGCAAGAACATGAGGAACACGGAAACTACCACTAAGTTTTGAAAAACTTCCTTGTGCTCTGATAATACCTCCTTCTAATCTTAAGTCATCGTCTGCATCATTTGCAATCAAAATTCTAAGTCGAGTATTCTCACCAGATCCATCCTGATAATATTGAATGTGAGCAACATCACCAGATCCACCACTTGGGTCAGTTGCCCATTTTATTCCATTATCACCTGCACCATAAGATGGTTCTATGTAACCACTTACATCAATTTTCTTACCAACTAAAGCTATCTGCCCATTACCGCTTGATGCATGCAAAGCAATACCATCATTAGCATCATTCTCTGTTTTTATTTCTAATACAGAACCTGAAATACCATGAACATTAGTTGTATATCGAATCATTGCATTATCAGTGACATCACCAACAGTTTCCTTATCAAAACCAGTCCAGTATATCGCTCTATTTTGATTTGTTGCAGTGTTCTGTCCACTTAGATGAATATCACCATTAAATACTGAAACTTTATCTGTTCCGATAGTGAGTGTTTCTGAATTATCTGTAAAAATAGAAACTTTCTGTCCAGTACCACCAATTAACTCTATTTGATCATTACTGTGAGAGTATGTTAATTCTCCTTTTACAGTTCCAGATTCTACAAATCTAATTCTTGTGGCATTACTCGTAGCGGTTGTTTTGATATCAATTGCTTCTCCAGATGAAGATCCTCTATCGATTTCTATCACTCCAGCTGACGTGATTTTAAGTCTAGATGTATTACCAGTATATTCAGTAATATCTAACTCTTTAATTGATAATTTTAATCCTTGATTATTCGTATCAGAAAAAATAGTTGGTCCATTTGCATCATGATACAATTTGAAATCTTGACTAGCACCTACAGAGAAATTTGCACTACCACCATCAGAATTAATTTGAACTGCACCATCAGATGTGATTCGCATTCTTGCTGCAATTGTACCTGAGTTATTAGTAGTAAAATCTATGTATCCACCATTAGTTCTATTCTCAACAAAAGCATTCGCACCATCTATGCCTTGATGAAAACCAGCACCATTTCCAAAACCAGTTGCTTGGTTTTTTATTATTAATCTAACTTGACCATTAACATCTGATCTTGCGATTGTAAAAGCTTTAGAATTACCAGTCGAATCACTTACAACATTAGTACCTATCCCGACGTTTCCTGAACCATCGATGCGAAATCTTTCAACTCCCTCTGTGGTTACTTTAAAGTGACCGTTTGCACCTGAATCTATAACTTCTGCCTCACTATTTCCTTCGGATATTTTGTCATTCGCAACACTAGGATCAATTGAACCTTTAAAAGTTCCATAATACTCCCTTGCAGTTACAATACCAACAGCTAATATGCTGGTATTAGAGGATTCAACTACAACATTTGGATTTTCAGAACCTATAGCAACATCACCTTCTTTTGTGATTCTGACTCTTTCTACACCTGCTGTGCTGAACGTTTGTACATCACCACCTAAATCTGCATATAATTTACCATAAACAAAAACATCATCATAAAATTCAGTTTTTTCACTGATAAAATTTATATCATCCTTATCTAAATCTGGAGTTGGAATACCACCACCTTTAAAATCTGTCACAGTTTACCTCAACTATACATGCTAGATGGAACTGTAGTTCCAGAAAATACTGTGCCACTCCAACTTACATCACGAACTGATATTTTTCCTCTTGGTGCTTTGATATAACATTCGTTTGACCTCATATTAATTTTATTTGCCTTTACTGAAAAATTAGAACCAGCATTAATTGTCAAATCTTTTGCTGCATCTAACATTATATTTGTACCAGTTACTCTTACATCACCATTACTTAATGCTGTAATCCATACATCACCACTTGAACCAACAATATTTAAACAAACACCGCCACCTCCAACTTTTTTACCACCAACTATTTCTATACACTGGTCATTGTAAATATGAAATAATCCACCCTCTGTCATCCCATAAGAACTTTGCTGTCCACCCTTTGAAGATGCCAACATATTATACACGATTGGACCACTAAAACCCTCTTGTGGATTATTGCAGTCCAATTTAACATTAGGTGTAAATGCCTCGTAATTTCTTTCTTGCCAATTTTCGTTTGGTTTAGTCATAAATTTATTTAGTATCCTCCTCCATATCCACCGCCACCTGACGATCCACTCCCACCTGATCCCGAAGACCCGCCACCACTAGGAGAACTAGAAGGAGGAGGAGTATAAGTTGGTTGAGACGGTTGTTGAGGTTGCGGGTCAGACATTGAAGTTGAAGTGTCAACACTTGAGATAGACTGAACTGAGGTGTCGGAAACATTTGTTTGTACTGTAGGTGAAGATACTGTTGTGAAAGAAGTAGACTGAGATGATATTCTTCTTGAAGTTCTACTTTCTTGAGGTGTATCATATATTATAGCATGAGCTGAAGTAGTATGAGCAGATCCTACCATCTTAGCACCTGTTGCAGGATGCACATGGAATGGTCCGTAATATGGGTCTCCATTTACAAATCCCACAATACCATCACGAGGAGTTATACAATCTATAACTTGCTTAATTTCTCCTTGATAAGATGGTCTTGGTGTTAATATTGGACTTAATATTGCTCCAAATCCAGTTTCAGTTGATATATTTAATTCAGGAAATTCTGTAATTTCTTTAACATTATTTGTTTGTGGATTTGGTGGTATAACATTGAGAATCTTTCCATTTTCATCTAAAAACAAATCATATACATTTCCTGAATTATCAGTCACTACGTCATCATTTTTATAATTTTCACCTGGATTTACGACAACAACATGGTCAATGGTATGACTGACATTGTTGGGATTATTAACTGGATAATTCTCTCCACCAGTAACAACGTAAATATCAGTTACCTGCTGATATGTAGGTGATTCAGGATCATAATCTATGACTGCATTTGCTATTGCACCATAACCCTGATTACAAGTATCAACTATTTCTACAAACGGTTCAGATGTGTAATTTCCACCACCATTTGTCATATCTATTCCTAATAAACTTCCAGTTTGTTCAGCAAAAGTATCACCAACTAAAGCACCAACAATTGCTGCACCTGTTGCTCCTTCACCACCTCCACCAAAAATTTTGACATTGATTCCAGAGCAATCTAATGGTGGTCCTGTGTAACAGTCACCTAAAGCACTATTAAAACCTGGTTCATTACTTGCCATACTCATGAAGTCAAAGGCACCCACACCAGGTATATCAACACCACTAAGTAAATTACCAACGATTCCACCAGGTGCCCCTGCTGCCTCTTGTATTGATTGTGCTGCGTTTGCAACTCCCAATAATTTTGTTGCAAGACTTTCAAGAGGTGGCATTGGAACACTTTTTGGTCCTTTTCCAATCACCCATTGATTGGTTTTTCCACTTAATGCATCAGCAGCAGTGGGTAAATCACATTCTAATAATTGAGATAATCCAAGTAAACCCTCTGCTTTTGACCTTAACATATCAGAAATATTGCCTGGAAAAATATCTGCAACATCTCCCATTAAAGGTGCGAGTGCTTCATCAATACTTCCTATAATACTATTCAGTATACCAGCGGTAAATTGATCTACGATACAAGGTGTAATATTAACTACATTTTCAAGAAATGGTGATAATAGACTTGCAATATTTCCTTGTAATTTATCAGTTACATTTTTCATCATACAAGGTATTGCATTCTCAATATTTAAAATTGCGGGAACCTTTGCTATTTGTGCTGCTTTTGCTGCCTGTTTTGCCATAGCAGGGTTCATGGTTTCTTTAAGAACTTTACCATATTCACTTTTATAGAGATTTTTCAAACCATCATTCAACTTCGGTGCCATATCATCAAAAGTTGATGTTATCATACTCGCTGACATACCAGTTGCAGTATTTGCAAGATCTCTAGATGTATTATTTAAAATTTTTAATTTATCTTTTGGAACTGCTGCCTTAAAATCTTTGAATGAATTTTGTATTGTAGAATTAATTTTATTAATTGAAGATCTAGGACCACTTGCATCACCTGCAGTTATTGTTGTTCCTAAAACTGTACTTGCTGTTCTTGTTACCTTACCCGTTGCTTCTTCAATTTTCTTGGCAGTCGAAGAGTCTACTTGTCTATTTGTTGGACTTGAAGCACTGTTTTGATCACCTGCTTCACTCTGTGCAATATTGTCATTTGGTTTGACTTTACTTGTGTATCCTGTAAATGGAACAAAGGGTTGAGTATATGATTTATCTTTTGCAACTGCAGCAGCTGGTGTTGAACTTGAAAATACACCTAATATAACTGGTTGTTGTGCATTATCACCATCTAGAAAGAAACCAAGAACCATATCACCTGGTGATATTTTTGGTGGTTTACCTCTACCTGCTCTTCCTGACCCTGCTTCTGGAGATTTTAAAATATGTGCCCAAGGTAATTCTTCATTCTTTAATTCAACATCATTATCTGGATGATATCCAAGTATTCTAACCTTGAGTCTATCTCCCCAACCACCACCATTAATTTGATCTCCCTGTACATCTTCAGGTGCAACTTGACCAACCCACCAAGGGAATCCGTCTCTACCAATAAAATTACTTTGTATTAATGTGTTTTCAATCATTTTGATCTCCTACCATTTGTATCCCTTACAAGTTGAAGTTTTGAATAAGATCCCTTTGAATTAAAGAAATGAGTTAATTTTTTAATCATATACAAACCACTTTGCTCTTGGTCTGGTTCCTTTCTATCCTCAACATCGATTCTAGGAAAATCACAATTAATTATATCACCCGCTTTTAAATTTGTGTTTAAAGGAATTGTCATAGTTAAAACTTGAGTGAATAATGTATTATATCTCATCATAGACTGAGAATGGATCTTCGCAGGATCAGCGTTATTTTCAATTGATACTTTTGAATCTGTTGTACCAATATCTAGTATACCCGTAATATATCGACTAGGCACATCAGCTAAAGTTCTTGTATCTTTTGGACTTAGTTGAGGTAATATAACATCTATATCAGAACCAAGATTTTCTATTTTACCAGAGTAATCTTCTAACTTGAAAATTCTTTGTGAGAATGGTGTGTATTCAAATGTAAGGGGATTCATATAAATTCTATGACTACAATATGCACCTCTTTCTAAATTTTCTAATAAATTTTGATTTTTTGATGTTGTAAACTCTAGTATTTTAAAATCTTTTGTTGTATCATTTGTATCAATTATACCTGGTGAATAAACATAAGTTGTAGGAAAAGGTTCCGTTCTAATTAAAGAATCTATCGATTTGAATCTATATCCCAATTGAGTTTCAAAGAAAAAATATCCTGCTGTTGCATCTTTTCCAGAGACATTACCTGGTACTGATTTGGATGCAAGCATAGTCAGAAGTGTAAATGGTTTTCTCATATTACCTATAAAACCATAAGGATTTTGTGTTACATCCACATCATATAATTTACTACTGCTTAAATAATTTTTACAAATATCCTCAACACTATCTGATATTTTTTGTGATGAAGGAAATCTCTTACCAACTCTTACAGTTTCATTTGTTATTGCTTCTCTTGAAATCAGATTAAGTGTAAAAGATTCTCTTTGACTGTCTACCAAAACATTTGTAATTGAACCTACATAAAAATCATATATTTCTAAACCCTTATTATCTGCAGAATTTCCAGCGATTTTTATTTCAACTCTTTCACCACCTCTCAAAGGTAAACCATTGTAGAGTGATTGGAGTTTACCATCATCCCCTTCAATCGAATTACCAGTATTTGCTACCACTATAGTTGCAGTGATCATTGGAGAATATACATCCTCATTGTAATTAAAACTTACAACACCACCTTTTAAATCAGCTGATTTACTTCCTTCAACTGAATGAATAGTGAACTTTTCGTATAGTGATTTATCTATTGCAGCCATTATAAAAATTTAAGTGCTGATACAGTTTGCATTTTCATTAATAATTTTTCATCATCTACTTTACTTATCATATTAGAAGTTCCCCCACCTGACATTTTTTTCATAGAGTTGTTATTACCTGTTGGTGGTTGTTGCATAATAATTATTGTGCTTTTTGATTTTCTTTTTCCAGTGACTTTATCAGCTATTTCTCTCTTAGCAGGAGTGAGAACTTGTGATTTCATTTCATCTGTAATTTCAAGAGATGCTACAAGTTCACCTCTATTTGATTGAGATAAATCTTTTGAAGTTAGACTTTGATTTATTTTTTCAACACTATTAGGTGTTTCTAAGAATGAAGTTCTTGGCACACTCATGAAACTTTTACTACTATCTCTTTTCGACAATAATTCTTTTTCTTTCTTTTTTATTGCATTTGTAGGATCTTCTAAACCTTCACTTGATGGAGGAGTAAATGCACTACTCCCTCCTCCTCCTGTGCTTTGATTAGATACATCTTCTTTTACAACTGATTCTAAGTTATTTTTTATACCCTCTACATCTTCAGATTTTCCCTCTACGACATTTTCTTTTTCTTCTTCATCATCTGATGACTTTTGGATATCATCTGTAATTTTATCAATTTCCTTTTTTTCTGCAGTTATTTCAGGTGGTTCCAGTTCTGCATTTCCTTCTTCATCTTCTTTTTTTTCAGTTCCTGGTGGTGGTACATCTAAACCAGGAGGATTTTCAAGACCTAAATTTGCTGATGCAATTGGATCCTCTGAAAAATCTGATACTGCTGTAACTAAACCTTGTTGAACTGCTACTAATCCTGTTTGAGTTTTTTCTATTCCCTCTTCTATTTCTTTTTTATCTCCTAAAAAATCAAATTTTAAAAAAGTTGAGAGTGTAGATTGAATAACTGTACCAATGCCTGAAAGAATAGTCTTGATACTATCAATAAAAAATCCTAATATACCTGTAACACTTGAAATTCTTTTTATCAATCCTTGTATACCTGAGATTATTTTTGGGAGATTATTAATAGCCCAACCTATAAGTAATATTCCTAAAAAATCTAACATCCTACCGAGGAACCCTCTTGTACTCTTTGCTAGAATTGACCCCTGAGTTTTTGGAACTCCTTGAACTGATGATGCTTCTAATTCATCCTCTCTATTTTTTCTTCTTATATTCTCTTGTCTTTGTCTAAAAAACTTATTATCATTACGAACAAGTTTACTTTTAAATATATTTCTTTGTCTCGTAGTTTTGATAATTTCATCAGCGTTCTTTCTTGCTGCTTTAAGTCCTGCCGAAAACTTAGTTGCAGCATTATTAATAGTTCTGATACTTATTGAAGATTTAAATAATGAATTTCTTCTTGATTGTATTGACATTATGCATTTGCTCCGTATCTAGAAGTTGCGAATAATGTATGAGAATTATTATTATCAAATCCTATAAAAGGTATATCATTTGTTTGTGTACTGCTTGATTGTGCAGTACCGTTGGCACCTTGAGTTTTAGTATTTGGAACAGGGAAATTAATTATTTCGGGTGCACCTTCTTCTAAATTGGATATGTTTTCTGCAATATTGTTTGTTGTAATTTTATTAATTGGAGTTATTGATTTATCTATTGTATTACCTGCATTAATTGACTCAAAGAAACTAGCACCTATTCTTTCAGTTGCATCTTTAGTCATTACAAATTCTCCAGGTGTAAGTAAAGCTGGTACTGTATCTTTATTTCCTTCTCCAACAACTTTTCCACCCATATTAAATAATGTAGGTTCACTTAATAATGCACTTTCATCTCCTGTACCTTCAACATCATCATCAGAAGTTTTGAATCCCAAAAATGTCTTAATACCTTTGTAAAGACCCTTGAAAATATCTGGTCCTAAGAATGCACCTATTATTCCACCGATTAGAGCACCTGGAGCTGCACCAATACCACCAACTAAACCTCCTAAAAAACCACCTGCTGCTGCTCCTGCCTTAACCCCTGCTAAAAATCCTCCTGCACCTACAAGTGCTTCATCAATAGGTGCACCAAAAATTAACATATCAATTAAGAAAGTACCAATAAAACCACCTTTTCCTTTAAATGGTAATGCTACTTTTCTTAACAATCCCATAAAACCTTTTTTACCAACTGTGGAAGTTGTCGTTTTCACTGCATCGTCTGTAAACGATAGTAAAGTATTTTTCACATTTTTTGCAGTTTTTGGAAATGCTTTTTTTAATTGATTTTTAAGAAACTGAAAAGACATAAATGAACCTGCGAATATCGAAGCACCTAAACCAATGTCAAGAGGTTTGTTGCCTGTTGATGGGATTGCATTATTCAAAAGTGTTGCTAAAGTTAAAGCAACCGCTGTGAATGGTCTCTTTAAAATTGCTGTTTTACCTATTCTAAATGCTGTAGTTGCTACAAATCCAAGACCTCTAGTTATTCCTTTCAATCCTAAACTTAACGCTGCAAGGGTTCCACCAGCAATTAACAAACCTCTAGTTAAACTAGTTTTCAATTGATTCATTAATTCAATATTTCCTTCAGAGGTTGCTTTAATTAAGTTAACAACAGTATTTGTTAACCATCCTCCTGCTAATATTAAAAAGAAGTTAGTTAATCTGGATAATCCAAATTGTGTTTTTTGTGCTAATCTACGGACTGGGAAAGTAAGTGCTTGTTGTATACGACTTTCTATTTGACTTTCTTTACCTTCCCTTAGTCCTTGCTCTGCTAATATTGCTTCACGATTTTGTTTTGCTATTTCTCTTTGTCTCTCTAGAGTATCACTTACTGCTAAATTTTCTTTTATTGAAAGTAAAGAACCATTTAAACCAGAGACTTGTGCTGATATATTACTCAATTGTGCTGATACATTATTAAGTGAAAGAGAATTTTGTTGTAATAATCTGGTTGTTATTGTATCTGGTTGAGCTTGTACTGGAGCACGACGACCACCAAAGATACTAGAAGATATTGTTCTTCTAATACCTCTTAAACCTCCTGCTATCGGTGATGCTAGTCCTTGTTCCTCATCCATTCCTTTCTTGTTGTGCTTTTAAATTTTCCTCTTCAACATACTGCTGTAAAAGTGAGACATAAATTTCTCTTTCCCAAGGCATCATATTTTCAAGCTCCGTCAAGCTATATTTATGGTGCTGCATCAAAGCAAAGTTCAATTTGAAGTATGACGCAAGATCTTCGTGTGCCATACTCACCCGAAAAAATTCTGTAGCCCCTCTAATACAATCTTACACTCTTTATTAGTATTCGGATTCATAACCGTTACTGTATGAGATAACTTAGGCATAGTCTCAAAGAACTTTTCAACCATTTTAAATTGTTTTGAATCTAATTGCTCTAAGAATTCTTTTAATTCTTTTTTAGTACAATCAGATGAACTCCAAGATTCTTCTTCTGAATAAACCTGTTCTATGCAAGATGCAACCAAATCAAAAGTATCATCAACATTCATTTCTTCAGCAGAAGCAAAATTGTTCTTAATGAATTCATTTAATGATGGATATTTCATTCTAAGTGTATATTGATCATCTAGAACAATATCCTTTTCGTGTTCATCATTTCTCTGTATTTTAATTGAATCGATGTTAATTAGAGCAGGAACTTGAGTTGTCCCATCATCTGGGCAAGTAACCATAACCTCAATCTCTTCACCTACAGATTTACCACGAATATTCAAAAACAAATATTCAATATCAAATGTTGATAATTTTTCAACTTTTATACCTCTTGTTAGTATACATTGTGAGATAACATTTTTTACTGCGTTAGCAATTTGTTTTGTATCTTGAGACTCCATCGCTAAGATAAGAATCTTCTCTTCCTTAACTAAAAAAGGTCTAAATTTTATTTTTCGATCTGACGAAGGTAACACCAACTCATAAGTGGGTGTTGCAATTTTTGGTAAAGGCATAATATTTTGAGCACTTCAGTGTGATTATTTATAGTGGTTTTGTAAACTTATTATAACACAATTATGGATTTATGCCAGGAGGAGTGGCTGGATAATTATTTGTCATAGTATAAGTTGTTGATCTACCAGGTTGTATTTGTGAATATGACCCCGATGGATTATCTTTATTTAAATATCTTCCCATAGATTGCATAGCCATTTCGGCAAGTTGATCGTCTTTAAGTGATAATCCATCTTTAGGTACATTTCCACGACCAAAACCCAAATCATTATATGCTCTTCTTAAATCTCTCAATAATGAGGATGATTCACCACAAATATATCGATCATAACTGAATGAGCAGGTTGCTTTTAATACTTGTGAATTACCATACTGAACACGAACAGAGTTCAATGATAATGGAAACAATCCCACAAATCTGTATTCTAAGAATTGTTTATGGTTTCTCTCAAATTTGACAACTCTTGTATCGTTTGATTTATAATTCCTTGGATAGTTTAGTTGAAAGTAATAAGTGTCATTACCAGGATCAACTTGATTACCACCTGTTACATATTCCATCCAGTGCTCTAAAAATTTCAATGACTTATATTCATTATCCACATAAAATTCAAAATTTACCTGAGTAAAGTTACGGGTGTGTGCAAACCTTTCTACCATACCCTGATAATCACCAGTTATATTTTGTGAAGCTAAAGCACTACCAGGTAAAACTGCGTTATAGCATAATAATCCTACATCGTCTGCTATGAAAGCGTCATTTATTCCCTTTCTTCTTAAATGACTTCTTATTCCACTTGGTGGTAATGCAAATCTAACAAAATAATTTGATGTCTGAGCTACATTTTGTAACTTAGGCATTATATCTGATATTCCTCTTGGTCTTGGTGCTGGCACTCTAAATACTTCTATAGTATAGTTATTTAGATGTCTTATAAGGGAAAATACTATCCTTCATTTCCTAGAAAGTACAAAGGTGATCCAACAAATATTATTTACAGGTCACTTTGGGAAAGAAAGTTTATGGTATATTGTGATAAAAATACAAAAATCTTAGAATGGGGAAGTGAAGAGATAGCTTTACCTTACATATCTCCTCACGATAGTCGAGTGCACCGTTACTTTCCAGATTTTTATATTAAGGTTCAAGAGAATACTGGAAAAATTAAAAGATATCTAATAGAAGTAAAACCACTTAAACAAACTGTCAAACCAAAAAAACCAAAAAGGCAAACTAAAGGTTACATCCGTGAGGCATTTGAATATGCAAGAAATCAAGCAAAATGGAAAGCAGCAAAAGAATATTGTGCTGACCGAATGTGGGAGTTCAAAGTAATTACAGAAAAAGAGTTAGACATATGAGTCGTTTAGATCCTATAATGAAAAGATTTATCGGTAATGAAAGTGCTGATGATTTAGCAACAGATATACTCGAAGTGTTGACTGAAGGGAGTAATGTTCCTCAAGCAGGTAATTTTTATGTATTTGTATATCAAGCAAAAACACCAGGCATCGCTTATGATTCACACCCTCTTGTTGCAGTGACAGATGTATTTACTTGGGGATTTCGTGGTCTTAACTATCATTGGGGTGAAATGAGACAATATACCTTCCCAGAAGTTGTTGGTGGATTATATCAAGTCGATGAAATGGAGTTAAGAGATTTAAGAACTTTGCCTTTTGTCAAAATCCTACTAAATAGTTGAAACATTAAAAAAGGTCGATATGGTAAGAGGTACAAGAGGTAGTGGAGCAAAGAATAGGGGTAAAAATAATGATGCTAACCTTTCTAGATCAGAATTAATAAAAAAATACGGATTATCATCTTTTAGAGAAGATCCTGTTGAACAGGCAAAACATAATGCTGCGACAGCATCACCTGATTTTTCAAAGGATAAAAGATATCAAAGCACTGGTGGACCAAATGGAAATAAATTTATAGGAGACACTAATACAACAGGTAGTACAGATGCGAAAAAATCTCAACTAAGAAATAGTAATATAACGTATAGGTTAGGTTATCCTTTAGCAAGAGGCACCTCAGAAAAAACTGGAGATACTTTTTTAATAAAATGCCTTGAATATGTGGCACCCAAGAAAGGAATTGGTTCAAATTTAGAACTTAGTCCAGTGTATCAACAAGCATTGAGTGATGGATACACAAAAAATATATTTGGTGTAAGAAGCAAAGAAAAAGTAGAGAAGGGTGATTATGTTCATACGGGTTATACTGGTTTAAGAATGAATAGCACTGATGCGAATAGTCGTATGAGTCGTAATTCAAAAATAAAATATTACGTTGAATTACCAATACCACAAGAAGTCAATGATTCAAACGTTGTTACTTGGGGTGATGATAAGATGAATATATTTCAACTCGCTGGTGTTCAAGCTGCTGCTGATTTTATAGATGATCCTGGTGCATCTTTTCAAAAAGGTTTAGATATTATACAAAAAGGAATTGATCTAGGTGAGGGACTTGATGCTCCGATGCAAAATGCTATCAGAAATGCAATAGCAGGTGCAGCGATAAATCAGGTTGGTGGTAATGTTAATGCAGCATCTATAATTGCGAGATCCACAGGTCAAGTTCTCAATTCAAATCTAGAACTATTATTTGGTGGTGTTAATTTAAGATCTTTTCCATTTAGTATAACATTTACACCTAGATATTACGAAGAGATGATCACAGTTAAAAAAATAATACGACAGTTTAAAATGTCAATGTCAGCAAAAGCTGGTGAATTAAATGGTGGTTCTGCATCTGGTATATTTCTAAAATCACCTGATGTATTTTCACTACGTTACTTACATAATGGACAAGACCATCCATTCTTAAACAAATTCAAACTTTGTGCATTAACTGGTATGACTGTCAATTATACTAACTCAGGCACTTATGCAAGTTATGAAGATGGTACACCCGTCAGTATTAGAATGAATCTTACCTTTAAAGAACTCAATCCAATTTACTCTGAGGATTATGATGGTATGACCGATGATGAGGGAGTTGGATTCTAATGGGTTATTTTAGAGAACTTCCAGATATTGGATATCAATCACCATTATTACATAGAAATTCCTCAAGAGATTACATTATTGTAAAAAATTTATTTCGTCGGACAAAAATTTTTGATTTTTTAAAAGGTAATGTATCACTTTTGGATAAATTTACAATTGGTGACGGAGATCGTCCAGATACAGTTGCAGAGGCATTATATGGTGATGCAGAACTTGATTATGTTGTAGTTTTAGTTGCTGGAATTATTAATATTAATCATGAATGGCCTTTACAAGATTATAAAGTATATGACTATGCTCTAGAAAAATATGGTTCTGAAACTGAAATGCTATCAAATCATCATTATGAGACATTTGAAATAAGAGATGATAAAAATCGTCTTATATTACCACCAGAATTAATTGTAGATGAAGATTTTAAAATTGACGGAACTTCATCTAAATTTCCAAGCTCCACAAGATATACATTAATATCTGAATCAGGAAATAGACAACTCGATGATAAAGATGAATTTACAGTGGTAACAGATAATATTGCTCGTGCAGTGAATAATTTAGAATATGAATATAGAGAAAATGAGAAAAAGAGAGAGATAGATGTATTAAATAAGTCTTACCTACAGTTGTTTATAAACGATTTAAGAGATGTAGTTAAATACGACAAGAGTTCTAGTTATATAAATTCATCCCTTGCTGCAACAGAGAATACTAACGTTGTTAATCCATAAAAAAAGGAGTCCGAAGACTCCTACTTAAAAATTAGATTAATCCAAGCTGCAATTACTAAGAGAGTAAGGCAGAGTTGATTATATTTCATTACTCCTCTGCAAGTTTAGCAAAGTATGATAGTGCATCATCCTCTTCTTCTGCAACTGCAGGAGTTGGTTTTGATACAGCAGCAGTGACTAACTCTTCTGCTTCTCCACGATCAATATCTTCTTCTTCAAACTGTGGTGCAGCGGACTTCTTGTTACCAAGAACATAATCTAAACGAGTCTTTAACTCATCATAGGTTTTGAACTGGTCTGGTGCAACAATCTCAGCAAGTGAGAACTGTTTCTTCCAGAGTGATTCCATTGCATCATCATCGTTAAGTAAAGGACTTGGTGCTGCAAATTCAGAACTATCATAGTTTCTGTATCCTGCAACATTTTTTGCTTTTAACTTAAAGTTTGCACCTTGCCAGAAATCGAATGGATCGATTGCTTCCTCATCTTCAAACTCAGGTTGCATTGCTGCAGTAAGTTTGTCAAAGATTTTCTTTCCATACTTGTATAGAAATACTTTACCTTCGTTCTCAGGATTAGCAGGGTCTTTCACAACATAGATGTTAGAGACATAAGTAAGTTTACGCTTCTGCTTTCTTGCTGTTTCTTTTCCAGCGTCAGTTCCATTGTTCCAGAGTAATGAATTGTACTCAGAAACTGGGTCTTTCTGTCCAAGAGTAGTGAGTGAGTTCTCAATGAACCATCCAC
>VTLG01006063.1_pt1 | contig 24969 bp, 22 predicted proteins | sample 4694571 | NCBI WGS metagenome assembly VTLG01 (sample SAMN12604809, study PRJNA352737) | marine metagenome | biome: ENVO:00000447; feature: ENVO:00000209|ENVO:00000569|ENVO:01000036; material: ENVO:00002151; isolation source: viral sequences binned using virsorter ...
GTAACAGTAATACTATCTTTTCTTGCATTAGAGGACATGAAAGATTTTTTTTTACAATACTACTAAAGATTTTTATTATGTGCCTTGCGTTGTGCCACCGAGTGTGAAGGGGGGGTGGGGTACAAAATGTGTTTGTCTTTGTAGTACTCTCTACCCATTCCCCTACACAGGGTAAAAAAAGAGTGTTACCCTTCTACAACACAAATAAAAAATTCCTTAAAAATTCCTTGTATTTCTAGAAGAAGTTCCCTAGATTAAAATTTCTTTGAAAATTTATATTTAGGAGAGAACATGCATTCTGACAAGAAAAACAAACCTGCCAAGACGTTACTCACCAGCAAGCCTAAGAAGAAGCGTAAAGATGAGGGGCATGAGTCCCAGACTAAGCAGACAGGTTATGCGGCACAATACTAACTAAGGAGATATATGGGAAGTATAATAACTGCTGGAAGGTCTAGGAGTTACGGAGTCAAAAATACTGGCAAGCAAACTAGAAGTGACGCTGAACTGAAGAGACGTACCCAAGTTCAGAATAACAGAATGTGGCGTGGTACAAACATAGAAGTCCAAACAAGAGGGTTATTGGGAAGAGTACACGATACTGGCAGTGATTTCCTTCCTTCAAAGTATGGGCCGGGTAGTGATAAATATGGCCCGGGTACTTTTAGAGATATGGTTGACTACGTTAAGGCGGCAAAGAACATAGGAAAAAAGATGAGTACCTATGGTTCAAGCAGACACCCATCAAATACTTATAGAGACAAATGGATAGATAACCCAAGAAATCCATATAGTCCTAATAGTTGGGTCAAACAAACGATTTACAGAAAATTACGAGAAGAAGATAATTAATGGGCAATCGCTCAAAAGATTCTGAGAAGCAAGATCCATTTAAGCGATGGCTTAGTAAAGCATGGAATCCTGATACTGGTGCGATGTCTATTACTATGTATGATTTAAATAGAGCAAGTAAAGGCAAAGGGCTTCACAGGATTGGAATAACTGATAAACATAAAAGACAGATCAGGAAACAGAGCAGTCTTATAACACAAAAATAATGCCAGTAAGCACAGAAAAGTTTATAAATACGTTTGTTGAGACAGGCGATTATCTTGTTGCAATGCATGAAGCAGGATATAAAGACAAGAATCCATACCAGTTGCAAGTTCGTGGCAAGAAACTTGTAGAGGAGAACCGGGAGGAAGTAGATAAGCGTTTTCATGCAAGGCTGAAGGAAGGTGGCCCAAGAGCATTGTCTGTGATAGAGCAGTTGATGCATAGCGAAAGCGATACTGTAAAGCTCAATGCCGCAAAAGAAATCTTAGACAGGGGTGGACATAAGGTTGCTAATGAAATGGACACTGGACGTACCATAGAAGAACTTAATGCACAATTGATTGCCTTAGTTGGCGAAGATGGTGCAAAGATGCTTATAGGAGCATTTAAAAGCCGGAAAGTTATATCTGGCCCAACTCTCACGGATACTAATGGCTCGTAAAAAGATAATCAAGAATCAGAAACTTCTTTCCTACATCAAGCGTAAACGTATTTTAGCATCTGATGCGGCAAAACGTAAAGGCGGTAAAATTGTTTCTACTGAAGAGGGAGGGTATAAAGGTGCTGATTTAAAGAAATTTGTTAAAAATCCTGAAAAAACTTGGTCACCGTGGAATCCCCCCTCAAATACTAAAAAGGCAGTCTGGTTACAAGGCCCAAAAAGGCTTGATGATTACGGAGCCGATGAAGATGTGGTCTTCCGCAAAAACCTTGATAAGATCCTTAAAGATGTAAGAAAACATTATTCAGATGACGAAGTAGAGTTCTGGTATGGAGGACATAGTAAAAGTGAAAGTGATCAAATCATTGGTGATTTTGCAAAAGAACATGGTTTAAAAACAAGAGCAATAAGTCCTTTTAGTAAAGATAAAGAAGGAAACTATCTATTTCCGGGAGAAAATAAATTAGAAGCACGAGAACTGGCATTAAGAAAGTTAGAAGGTCGTGGAGTAAAAGGAGGTAAGGAAGGTAGGCAGTTACTTAACAGGTACTATTTTGATCCGAAAGGCGAAATACGCTACTCATATAGTGAAAGATCAAAATGGTGGGATAGATATGCAGAATTACAAGTAAAACATGGGAAAGGTAGCACTGCCAAAATTGTTCAAGAGTACCTAGATGAAGTTGAAGATGAAATTAAAGGTGTAAGTAGGCAAACTTCAAAACAAATTGAAGAAATCAGGAAAGTAGGAGATCATTCGTGGTCACATAAAAAACAATTTCTGCTAGATCAAGGCGATAAACGAATCACTATTAAAAAACCTAATATATCCAGTGCGTTAGCCGCCTTTGAGGTCATTAAAGAAAAACATGAATTTAATATTCAGAGTGCAAAAGATTACAATCAATATCTCATTGATGAAGAAAAATGGATGGATCCTGATGATCCTGATTATGCAGATGATCCAAAATACAAAAAAGAAGCAATAGCATTTAATAAAAAATCCCTTGAAGATAATGAATTTCATAAACCAAGACATACTCGTGGAATATTAAATCAAACTGAATTAAAGCGGATAGCCAATCTATCAGGTGACGTAAGGTATCCACTTAGAACTGATCAGGCAGAAAGAGTTGATTATCCAGATAATCCCGGTGAAGAACATGGCAAGGTTTTTATTGAAGAAGATACTTCAGATATTAGGAGACAACAGCCTTATAATGTTAAAAAAGGCAGATATGTTGATCAAAGATTTGAAGATGCAATGCCGGGGCATAAAGTTGTTGAACTAAATAAGGAGAAGCCTAACCTAATTCAGAATTTAGTATCTGACTTAGTGAATCAGCAAAAAGACTCTGGATACTCTGGTGCAAACCTTTACGATAAAGGCAATCCCTTTTATGAGCATTTTGTTACAGAAAAGAAAAAAGCTGAACAAGAAGCTCTTTATGAAGGGAAAGAAGGAACAAGGGGTACTCATACTGAAAAAACACCTCAACAAGAAGTTAAAGTTCAGCAAATTGAAAGTGCAATAGAAGAACAGGGGAAGCGTGATGCTGAGATAAGTAAATTAGATGCTCTTAAACGGAGAGAATTAGCCGCAAGGAATCTTACGCAATTCTATTCTGGGAAGAAACGTGAATTCTATTCACGAACACTTATTAATGAATATGCAAAGATCCCTGATATGGATGCGCCATCTCAGCAGAGTGTTCTTAATACTGCATGGACTGCTGATGCAGATAAAAAGAAAGAATCTGCCGGCAAGGTAATTGGAAAAGATGTAAAGAAAACAGTAACAGAATTTGATCCTTACGATAAAAAACTTAGTGGACAAGCTACTGGTGGTGAGAAAAGAGCAGATGTACGAAAAGCCAAAATAAGTCGCAAAGAAATTGGTATAGATATAAGACAACCAGCAAAAATTACTGGTCATGGTACAATTGAACGAAAAAATAAAAAATTAGTTGGTGGTATTGTTAGGCGTGGCGCAGTACAGGAATCTCTGCCACATCATCTTGATCCATCTAAGAATGTTACTGATTATAGACCTAGTACCGGTAATAGATATATTCCAGTTCCATATACAGGTGAAGATCTTGGGCCGGGGAAAGTAGTGCAAAATAGGTTTGAACCGTTTATTAAACCCGGAGAGCGTGGAATAATATCAAGAGCATTTGTTGATAAGCCTACACAATATACTGGAGGCAGTAAAACAGATGTTAATCTTGGTGAAACAAAACGAGTTGGTACAGGCGATAAACTTGTAAAGAAAATAAAAGCAACTTCAGGTAGACACCCCGGAGTATTTGCCCATGTTAAGAAATCTAGTGCTACAGGGAAAACTGGTTATTCCCTGCCTAAGAATATTAATAAGATTATAAATAAAGTTCCACAAGAAGGAGGAAGAACCGGCATCATTAAGATGACACAATCAAAGCGTACTGGTGCATGGGGAACTCCACGACAACACAGGAGGGAAGCATTGAAATTAATAAAAAGTAAAGCTGGAAAAAATGTGACTAAAGGATTAGGCCCACTAAGTATAGTGCCTATGATAACTGGTGTGTTGAGGTCAAGGAGCGAACTTAAAAAAGCTGGAATAAAAGATCCAAGTACATTAGAAACATTGTCTCAGTTGTATATTCCAAAAACAGGCTTTCAAATAAAGCAATATAAAGAAAGAAAAAAATTAGCTGAAGCTATATGAGCAAGAAAGCAGAAAAGGCAATTGAGATTGCAGAGAAGATAACTGATCTTTATGAAACCAATCGCCTGTTGCAATATGAACCATATGAGTACCAGAAAAGGTTTCATGATGCAAAAGACATGGCAGGACGACTTGCAAGGCAACGCCTGTTAATGGCGGCTAATAAAACTGGAAAGACATTCTGTGGTGCAACTGAAATGGCATTTCACTTAACTGGTCGGTATCCCGAATGGTGGACAGGCGCAAAATTTAACAGACCAATTACTGCATGGGCGGCTGGTAATACAACTGCAAATACAAGAGATATTGTACAGGCAGAATTACTAGGTGAACCCGGAGATGAAGATGAATTCGGTAAGGGTGCAATACCAAAACAATACATAGTTGGTACACCACTTAGACAGCCCGGAGTTCCTAATGCTTACCAGAGTTTACAAGTAAAACATGTGTCCGGCAGGAATTCCAAACTTATCTTTAAGTCCTATGAACAGGGTAAGATGCAGTGGATGGGTAAAGCAGTAGATGTAACATGGCTTGACGAAGAACCTCCGCAGGATATATACTCACAGGCTCTTAGAGCGGCCTTAAAGAGTGGGGGTATAGTATTTATGACCTTTACCCCGGAAAGTGGCATGACGGAAGTTGTGACGCAGTTTATGACACGTTTAGGACAGTCTCAGGCACTTTATCATGCAACATGGGATGATGCAGAACATTTAGATGATGATATTAAGAAAGAGATATTAGCCGCACTCCCTCCACATGAAAGGGATATGCGTTCCAAAGGAATACCAGTTCTAGGTTCAGGTCTTGTATTTCCTATAAGCGAAGATGATCTAAAAATAGAACCATTTCCTATTCCTGAATACTGGCCTAAGATATGTGGGCTGGATTTTGGATGGGATCACCCCACTGCGGCAGTATGGCTTGCATGGGATCGTGATACTGACACAGTATATGTTTATGACTGTTATAGAAAATCAACTGAAACTCCTGTAGTTCATGGTGCCGCAATCAGGGAACGTGGTAAATGGATTCCTGTGGTATGGCCTCATGATGGTTCACAGCATGATAAAGGGTCAGGAAAGCCTCTTGCAGAACTATACAGGAAACAGGGATTGAATATGATTCATAAGCATTTTGAAAATCCTGAAGGTGGCATTGCCGTAGAACCCGGAATAATGGATATGCTCTCACGAATGCAAACTGGAAGGTTCAGAGTCTTTAACTATCTTAACTTGTGGTTTGAAGAAGTTAGGATGTATCATCGAAAAGATGGCAAAATAGTTAAAGTTCATGATGATTTGATGAGTGCGACTCGTTATGCCTCTCAGTCATTGACATATGCCTCAACTGGTGCACCGAAGAAACGTCCCAGAAAGGCAATTAGTGATTATAATTATTATGATACGTCTGAAAGGATCTACGCTTGATTATAAAATTGTTGAAAAACATGAAATCAATGGAATATGGGATCAAGTAAAGGATTTAATAGCAAAAACAAATGATCCTGTATTAAACGAAAAAGATATATTAGAATACCTTCTTGCTGGATATTATATATTATGGATAGCAACAGAAAAGGATTCTAATACTATTGTTGGAACAATGACAATAGAGTATGCATATTATCCTAGACATAAAATGTGTCGTATTGGTACAATTGCTGGAGAAAAAATGAGCGATTGGATTGATGATCTGTATATTTTAGAAGAATGGGCTAAAGCACAAGGATGTCATTATATGGATATGTATGGAAGAAGAGGATGGAAGAAAGTGCTGAAAGAATATAAGGAAGATGGTGTTTTGCTAAGAAAGAAACTATAACCCTTTAATAAAAGGTCAATATGAAAGTTTATACAGAAGTAAATTATGAGTTTAAGCATGGTGTTCTCGTAGAACAATCTTCTAAATCTTATAACTATACAGGTGAAGTATCTCTCTGCAAGGGACTGGGAGGTTCGGCGAAGGATATTACTGATGCGGCTGGAGATGCTGTAACTAATACACAAGAAAATGTATCTGGAGTATTAGCAGATAATCCAGTAGATATTAATGTTCCAGATGCTTCATTAATTACAGATAATATTACAGGAGCAATGCAAGACAATCCTCTTGCAAGTCTTACCGCAGACATTAATGTGCCTCAAATAAATGTGCCGGATGCATCACATGCAATGTCATTATTGACTACAGGTTTAGAAAAACTTGGTGAAAATACGGAATATGTAGTTCAAGGGATAGTAGATCCTATTGTTGGTGTAGGTGAAAGAATTACAAAAGCCGCTAAAAAAGCAGTAACTGGTGAAGGTGGTTATTCAGATGAATCTTCGGGTGACGGCGATGGCCCGCCGGGCGAAACTGGTGATGAAACCCCTGATGCAACACTACTAACAGGAAGTAGGAAACGAGAACTTGCTATGGGTAGGTCTTTTCATTCGGGATCTGGATCAGCAAGTAAAGTGTAAAAAATATTTAATTTAGGATATTTCATGGCTAATCAGCAAAGCCCTTTAGGGTCAGTATTAGATCGGCATCACGAAAAACTAAAAAATAATAGGAGTCTCTGGGAACGACAGTGGCAGGATATTTCTGAATATGTCTTGCCGCATCGTTCAGACTTTACGACTACGCATTCAAAAGGTGCAGAACGTATGGATATGGCATTTGAGGGGTCAGCAATGAGACTTCTTAAAAGATTTGCCTCCAATATCCATAACGTCTTTACACCAATGGGTGCAGAATGGTTTAAATTAAGCAGTGGTCACACAAATCTTGATAAGGATCGCAATGTCGCATTATGGATTGAAGAAGCAACCAAGATTATTCAGCACCATATGTCAAGACCTATATCGAACTTTCAAAGTGCAGTGTTCCAATATTATCTGGAAGCTGGTGCATTTGGTACTGGTATTATTTTCGTTGAGGATGTTCCGGGATTTGGGCCTCGTTATCGTAATTTCCCTCTTTCGGATTGTATATTGGGTAGCGGAAGTGAGATGGAAATTGACACAGTATTTCGCAACTACAAACAAACAGCTAAAGACATAGTATCAAGGTTTGATCCACGTTCCCTGCCTCCTGAAATTATTCAAAAAGGAATGGGTGAAAAAATGCTTGATGAATATGATGTTGTTCATGCAGTATTACCAGCATGGACAGTTATGGAACATCTGCCGGAAGAATTGAGCTTAAAAAAACCTTATATATCTGCACATTACCTGAAAGATACTAAAGTTATATTAAATATAGGTGGCTATGAAGAAATGCCTTATATATGCGCACGTTGGGAAAGATCAGATCGTGAAATATATGGCAGAGGGCCAACTTGGGAGATAATGCCAGATATAAGACTTATAACTGAAGTTGATAAAACTTATTTAAAAGCAGTTCAGAAATCGGTTTCTCCGCCTCTATTCGTCCCCGATTCTGGACTCTTAGACCCCCTAGATACAACACCTGATGCTATAAATTATTACTCAGTCGGGCTAGGGGGCAAGGATATGATCTTTGAAGCACCTACTAATGCAAGACCTGATTATGCAGAACGTCTTAGTGCAAAATGTACTCAGGCAATAAGGGAAGGGTACTTCTTGGATTTGCTTGAACTTCCCGGCCCTGTTGCGCCAGATGGTGATGTAATGAGATTTAGTGCAACTGAGGTTTCAGTCAGGATGAGACAGAGAATGCCTGTTCTTGGCCCAATACTTGCTCGTCAGGAAGCAGAATTTCTTGATCCTTTAATCAGGAGAACAGCAAATATTTTGATGCGTGCATTCCTGTTACCACAAATGCCGGAAGAAATGGAGAGATCATTCAGGATTGAATATTTAAATCCAGTTTCTATTGCAATGAGATCAACTGAAATAAGTTCTATGAACCAGATGTTTGAGATGATATTGCCACTTGCACAGATAGATCAAACTATTCCCATGTATTTTAATACTCATAAAATATTAGAAAATACTGCAGAAGTTCTACAAGTGCCTGTCTCTAATATCAGGTCGAAAGAAGAAGTGGATGCAATGGTTGCAGAACAACAACGTCAAAGACAGCAACAGGAACAAATGCAACAGGCTCAAGTTGCCGCAGATGTTAATCAAAAAACTGCACAAGCAGAAAGTGTAAGAGAAGGTACTTAATGTCTGGCAGAAAAAGTGCTCTATATAGATCTATTCAAGCCCATTATGATCGTAAAAAAAATTGGGAGAATCGTAAAAGATTTGTTACTGAAACAAAACCTCAAGCGGCACGTTTAAACCGACAAAGGAATAAAAGTCAAGGATGGATACAAGATGTCCATTCAGGCTTCAAAAGTCCCATATTACGGCATTTTGCAGGAGATCATGAAACTGCAATACATGAAGCATTTAGGTTTGGTGGGCATAATTGGCCTACTTCATTAAAAAATCAATATGCTCATGATCCAGAAGTTGTCGAAATGACAACTCATAAGACTAATTATGCAAAAGGTGCAAAGTCACCAGATAAATGGCTACCGCCACAAGGAATAGCAGATTATTTAAAACGAAGAGAAAAAGTAGGACAAAAATATAACTTGCATGTGACGAAATCTATAAATAAGGTTTATGAGAAACATTTAGGCAGAAAAGCTAAATTACCAGTGGGCCTGTCTGTAGAAAAAACTAAGTATTGTACATCATGCCACATTAATCATGGCATTGGAGATCACAGAGGTATTGCTAAAGAATATTAATGAACTGGTTTGATAGGGAAGCACATACAAGAAGAATATTTAAAGAATGTTTCTCAACTGAACAAGGTCAGGAAATATTAACAAAACTGGTAAAAGATCACTTTGTTTTTAAAACCACACCAACTGCTGATCCGTACTTAGCCGCTTGGCAAGAAGGTCAACGCAGTGTCGTACTGAAGATTTTGGAGTTGGTGGATACTGATCTTAGAGTGTTTCGTGCACGCTATGATCAACAAGAACTTGCCCGGTCAAAAAGGCAAGATAACCCTATTAATAACTAATTATGACAGAAGAAGCTCAAGCCCCTGAAGAATCAGGACAAGTGGCAAGCGATGTATCTACACCATCGGAAGAATATAGTCCGATAGAATTTCAAGCATCCCAAATGCCTCCGGGTTTAAGGGAAGAACCAAGTCTAAAGACTTTTGATTCAGTAGATAAACTTGCAAAGTCCTACGTTAATGCAGTCAAAATGATTGGTGGTAACCCCGACAACATGGTAGCAATACCAGATGAAGGTGAAAAGTGGGATGATTTTTATAATAAAATTGGAAGACCAGAAAAAGCCAATGATTATCAATTTGGTGATGAAAATGGTGAGTTAGACGGATTTAGAGAGTTTGCTCATGATACTGGTCTGACACAAGATCAAGCAAGTAATATTCTAAAACTTTATGGTGATATTCAGGAAGAACAAGAAGAAGCACACCAAAATGGTTTAGAAGAATTAAGAACTAATACCACAATGGAACTCCAAAAAGAATGGGGTAAAAACTATGATGGTAAAATGGATTACGCAAAAAGGGCATTTGCTCAGTTTGCATCACCAGAGTTAAGTCAACTTATGGATGAGTCAGGCATGGGAAATCATCCTGAAATGCTCCGTGTCTTTGCCAAAGTTGGTGAACTTATGGGTGAAGATTCTTTAGTTGTGGGGACAGGACTTGGCAGTAGCCAGCTTTCTCCAGAACAAGCACAACAAGAGATTCAGGCCTTGTATAGTGACAAAGAATTTTCTAAGTCTTATCGGGACAATAAAGATCCCGGACATAAAACTGCAATGAGTAAAATGGAAAGACTGTTTAAACAGGCTTATCCTAATCAGCGCAGAGTAAGATAACATATCACCCTCCATAGTGGAGGTAGTACCGAAGAAAAGATAATAGGCAGATAAACACGTTGTCCTGCTGAAAAGTCTGTTGTGACCCTTTATGGATAATCACTAGGTGTTGTGATTTAACTAATTTTCATAATGGTAACAATATGGCTAATTTTTATGACATTGAAACCTCTTATATACATCGGTACTCTGCTGATGTATTACATGCTCTTCAACAGAAGACAACGAGGTTGCGTAATTTTGTAACAAATAAGCCAGACTGTCGAGGTGTTGCCGAGTTCATTGATAAGATCGGAACTAACGAAGCACTGGATAAAGTTGCACGTTTTGCAGATTCCCCTGTACAAGCGATTTCCCATAAACGTAGGAGAGTATCAGCACAGCCTAAAAATGCTGGATTCTTTGTAGAAGGTTTTGACACTCGTAGAATGAACTATGATGTGTTTCAGCCTTATGCAGAAGCTACGTCTATGGCTATGGCTCGTAAGATGGATGCTACAATCGTTGATGCCGCTTTTGGTTCAGCATACGAATCAGATGGTGGAGCAATGGACGGTGCAACCGAAATAGTCTGGAATTCAACTAATTTCCCTAAACAGTTTATTGCCAAGAACTTTTTCTTTGGCTCAAGATCAGATACTATGAGTGGTATTCAAAATACTGCTGATGATGCATCGGTCTTGTCAATAGATAAGCTGTTAAAGGCTCGCAGGATTCTTTCTGAGCAGGAAGCAGATCAGTATGATGAAGGTGGGAACCCACTTTATTTCATAGTGTGTTCTGCATCTCAGATCGAAGCATTACTGCACTCAACACAAGTCCAAAGTGCGGATTATAATAACATTCGTGCATTGGTAGAAGGGCAAACAAACTTTTTTGCCGGGTTTCAATTCATCAGGTATGAGAACATGCCTACATCGGGTAGTGGAGACTCATTGGTTGAATCAGTTCTTGCATTTCATCCGCAAGGATTGGCTTTCTGTTCTTGGGAAGAACCAATTACTGAGATTGAAAGACGTTCTGACAAATCTTTTGTTCCATATGCATATTTTGAAATGGATATTGGAGCAACTAGGGTTTGGGAAGAAATGGTCATTCAAATCGACTGTTTCAAAACTGCTTAACCCTTAACATTTGAAAGGACAATATGGCAAATCAATATGCTGTAAATCATAAAAAACGTCACGTTACAAAACCTGCAAAGCTGACTGATGTCGCTACGCAAGGGGGTCGTGTGCGTGTTTTACATGATACATTCGTAACTGCAACTACAGCAGATCAAACTGAAATTCTTTTCGGTAAGTTACCTCCGGGTGCAAAGGTCTGGGAATTTGCAATGCGAATATCTGGTACATTAGGGACAAATTCAGCCCTAGAAGCAGGATACACAGGAGCAACTACCGCATTTTTAGGGAGTGCCGCATCTACAAGTGCGACTACTCGTTATATGATGGGAGCGGCTACTGCGGCTACTCTTGCACCAGTATCAATAACCAGTGAAGTAGATGTAGTAGTAAAGTACGATCCGTCGTCTGGAACTGCCGCGGCTACTAATGGTGTAACGATAACAGTTTGGGCACTTTATACCCTAGACTAATATCAATCGGGGGTTGGGCAACTGACCCCCATTACTAACAGTTTATTATGGATAAAACCGGCATAGCTAACCTTGCCCTGAGTAATCTGGGCGAAGCAAGAATACAAAATTTAACTGATGATAACTCAAGAGCACGAGCATGTAATGCACGACTTGATGATTGTATTACTACAATATTAAGAATGCATGTGTGGAATAGTGCACTTGAACGAGCAGATTTAACAAGTATAGATACTCCGTTATTTGGATGGAATTACACATTTCAGCTTCCGGCTAATTATATAAGGGTAGTTGAAGTAAATCCTATATCTAGGTTCATGGTGGAGAAAAAGAATATTTTATCTAATGAATCATCATTGAAATTGCTATATGTAGGAGTACCAACAGATATAAACAACTTGGATTCTCTGCTTATAGAAGCAGTTGCAATGAAACTTGCAATTGAAATAGCGGAAACTCTTACTAGTAAACAGGGGCTTAAAGCAGAACTAATGCAAAAGTATGTAATTGCATTGCAGGAAGCAAGAGCCGCTAATTCTCACGACAGAACACCTGAACATAGGGAACGCTCTTCCTATCTTGATGCAAAAAGAGGAAGATTCTCTGTACCTCATCGGACTTTTAATACTCCAACCGAGGGATATGAAGCTAATAAATATGATTACAGTATTGGTTACAACGTTGGTTAGTATTTATGAAGTACGAGTTTTATCAACCGAGGTTTTCTGAGGGTGTATTAGCAAAAAGCCTTCAGGGTCGCTCTAGCGAAGACTTTTATAAATTTGGTATGAAGGGAGCAAAGAACATGCTTCCTGTCCTTGCAGGGCCAGTTGTTAAACGCCCCGGCACAAATTATATAGGTGCACTAAAAGACTCTTCCGCAATTCTTATTCCTTTCTTCAAGGATAAAAATAATACTTATGTATTAGAAATAGGCCAGACTCATGCTTCTGATGCTTCAGGAGGTTATTTACGGTTGTGGTCACAAGATCAATTATTAAAAAATAAAGAAGGTACTCCAGCAACCTATGAAGTTACTCTCTCTTCTACTGTTGCATGGACTAGAGCACAATTAGCAACTCTCAAATATACACAAAGTGGTGATTATATATTTGTATGTTGTCCCACTAAAGTTCCTCAAATAATTAAACGAGTTATAGATACTACTGCTACTGGAACAGGAGTAGCGGCAGATGATAGTGTCTGGAGTGTATATGAATATGAAATGATAGATGGGCCATATAAGGAAATTAATGTTTATGAAGAAGATGAAGCTTCTACAAATAAATATGCATTATATATTGCTGAACCATCACATAAGGAAGTAATTGCTGGTGTAGAATTTAATACTGTTACAAATCATATTGTCCTTGCCAATCATGGTCTTCAAACTGGAATGAAAATCAGGTTGGATGATGACGGACAAACCACGAGCAGTGGAGGAGGAGGTAGTGGTTGGGGTAATTTAGTTACAGATAATACAGATGCGACAACCAGTGCGAATACAAAACTTGCAGATGCAGATTATTATGTTGTATCTACAACTGCAACAACTTTTCAAATATCCACAGATGATGGAGGATCTCCGTTAGAATTTGAACTATGGACATCTACAGATAAAGCAGATGCTAAAGTAAAAGTATTTAGATATGTATATCTAGCATCGGAAACTGGAATTGTATTTACACTTTATAAAGATGGAGCAGTAAGTCCTGATTTATTTCATGAAACAAATGATATAGGCAGGATGATAAGAATAAATCCTCTGGCAAAGCCATTAACACGGATTGGAGGAATAAGATGGGCATGGGGGATTATTAGTGATGTAGATAATAGTGCACGAACTGTTACAGTAAAGTTAAAAACCGAAATGGCAAATATCAGGGGTGGTATACCTTCAGTATCTAATAAAAAAGCTGGAACTCCAGATTTTAGGTTGGGAGCATTTAGTATTGGTGAAGGATTCCCAAGTGTATCTCAAATTTATCAGCAAAGAATGGTATTGGGTGCAACAAAAGTGCAACCTTCTACAGTGTGGTTATCTAAGACAGGCAATTTTTATTCTTTTGCTCCAACTGATATTCCTGCACAGGACTCTCCATCATCTGTTGCAAATGGTGAAGCAACAGAAGTTATTACATCCACAAGTGCACTTACGTTTACTCTGGATTCAGATACATTAGATGAAATTAAGTGGTTGGCAGAATCAAAGAAACTAACTATGGGGACATCTGCCGGAGTCTACATGCTTTATGGATCAGAAACTAATCTGGTTGTAACACCATTTAGATTTACTATTAACAGGGAATCTTCATTCTCTGCAACTGATACTCCTCCAGTAGTTGTATCAAATGCATTGATGTACACACAGATTGGAGGAAAGGATGTACAGCAATTGTTATTTGAAGGTCAGCAAGGTCAATGGTTTAACAGTAAAATATCTATTAAAGGATATGATGTTATTAAAACCTCAACAATTGAGAAGATGGTATGGCAGGAACGTCCAAATAACGTAATCTGGATGATGATGGATGATGGAAGGTTATTATCATTAAGCTATGACCGGCAGACATCTTTTCAGGCATGGTCAGAACATGTTATAGCTGGCACAAATGCAAAAGTTACAGATATTGAAATGATTGCTACAGAAAGTCATGATCAAATATGGCTTAAAGTAGAAAGAACAATTGATGGTTTAACTAAATATTACATGGAGACTCTTGCACGTTATCCAACTGAAGGTGCATTGGCAAGAAATGCTCTAGTATTCTCTGATAGTGCATTAACAAAAAACATAGCAGGGAAAGCCTTTACTGTAAGTAGTTCATCAGGTTTACTTGTAACTTCTGCTAGTCATGGCTTAATTGATACTCAAAGAATTAGTGTATCAAACTCAGGAGGAGCATTACCAACTGGTCTTGCAGTAGGTGAAGAATATTATGTACGAGATAAAACAGATAATACATTCAAGTTAGCACTTTCATCAGGCGGTACAGCAATAGCATATACTAATGCAGGAACTGGTACACATAGTTGGGCAACTAAACAAGTTACTGGATTAGCTCATTTAGAAGGAGAATCCCTACAGGTATACTATGATGGTATGCAACATATTAATAAAACTGTATCATCAGGTTCAGTTATATTAGAAAATACTGCTGGTACAGATGTTGTAATAGGTTTACCTTATAATGGTGAGATTGAAACATTAGATCCAACACCTCCAGAGAACCAGTATTCATATACGAAACGGTTATTGAGTATTCAATTGTTAATTGAGGAATCATTAGGGATACAAATTGAATATACTGATTTACTAGAAGATATATTATTCAGATCTACAGGAGATATGATGGGGCAACAAATACCCTTATTTTCAGGTACACGTAAACTGTCATTATCCGGCATAGGTTGGGATGAATTTGGATTGAAGATAGTATCAAATGGCCCATTTCCAATGCAAATAAACTCATTGGTACTGGAAACTGAAACTGGAGGTAGTTAATGAGTTCAGTTACACATCGCATAGATACTACATATTTGAATGAGCCTGTTGAATTTTATCCACCTAAAATATCTAAAGAAGAATACAGGGAGAATATAACAAATCTTGCTAATCATTTAATTGATACAAATAAAGGCTATCAAGGAAAAGAAGCAGATGCAAAAAACCCTTTAAAGCATACATATGGTGATGGACTGTATATACGAGAAATATTCATGCCCAGAGGGGAAATCATAATAAGCAAAATACACAAGGTTGCACATCCATTCTTTTTAATTAAAGGTAAAATGTCTGTATTATCAGAAGATGGAGAAAGATTACTGAAAGCACCATATTACTGTATTACTCCTCCCGGCACAAAACGGATACTATTCACACATACAAATTCTATAGTTGTTACTGTTCATAGGACATTTGAGACAGATTTGAAAAAGATAGAAAAAGAAATAATTGCACAGAATTTTGATGAGGTAGAAGAATAATGACTTGGGTTGCAACAGGAGTGACAGTAGGTGCATCACTGCATAGTGTATGGGCAGGACAAAAAGCTGGTAAAGAACAGGCCGCACGAGCTAAAAAGCGAGGTGCAATGATTACAGAGTTAGCACATCGTAATATTAAACAAAGAAATCTGGTATCAAGACAAGCAAAATTTGATGTTCTTGAACAAGGAGCACAAGCCCAACAATCAGCGTATTTACAATCTACTCAGGATATTGCCAGTACAGAAAGTGAAGCATCAGGAAGTGGTGCAATAATATCTGGAACTGTTAAAGATTTAACAAGATCTAAAGCTAATCAAGGAGATAGAATACAAGTTGCAATTGCACAGAATACTAATAAGAATATTGAATCTATTACTAGAGATACTAAAGCACAAAATGAAGCTGAATTGTATGCGGCTCAACAGGGACAAGCAATGGCAAATGCTGAAGCACATAGTATTCATCGTGCTAATCAAAGACAGTTTGTGTCAGGAATATTGCAAACAGTAGCATCTGGTTATCAGGCTAAAACTGCTAGGAATAAAGCAGGAACAGGTAGATATAAAGATAAAGCATTTTGGGAAAAAGATTTTGCATCATGGGAACAGATTAAATCAGGTGATTGGCATGTATGAGGATAAATAATGGCTGAAATAAGAGATACACAAGGATTAAAAGCAGATCTGAAGACTTACCAGAGTCGTCCTGCTGTTTATAGAAATCCCGGTCAAGGGGGGCAGATCAATGATGGTGCGTCTGAACAGAAGATGTGGAATAGTGTCAGTAGAAGTCTTGAGACTATATTTAAAACCAAAAATGAAATGGATCTTGCCGCACAGGATTTAGAAAAAGACAAGATTGCTACTGAAATAGCAGATCATTATCGGAATTTAACTACTCAAGTAAATGAAAATATAAAATCATTACCAGATGGTGATTTGGCTGGTAAGAAATTCTCACAAGATTTTTCAGATCCCGATAATGGATTATATGACAAATATGAATTACCGGTAGGGCAATATTCCGATAATGCAATTAAACAGATGCAAGCACACGCTGATAATGCAAGTAGCATTTTTGAGCATAATACACGAACTAAATTTCATGCAGAATTAGTACGACGTACAGAAGCAATGTTGACGAATAAAGAAAATCGTTCACTTGCAGACTTAGATAATAAGTTGGTAGTTGCACATGAAAGTTTTCCAGAAGAGTTTGCCGGCAAATATTTGGAAGCAAATAAAAATGAATATGCCAATGATTTAATTACTAATTTTAGAGGAGTATTAAAAGATAAAGTTACAGGTGGAATGTTAAGTCAGGAAGAAGCAGATAGGCGTTTGTATTCATATGGTCAAAAAATGGGTACAGTTCTATTTAATCATTATACTAAAATTGATCCTGAGAGAGCATTAGATATTGCATTAGAGAAAGGTTTTGCAGTAGGTGGTAAAAATGGTGAATGTGCTGGTCAATGCATAACCTTAGATTCTAGTGTAATGGCTACTTTTTTAACGAATCGTATAGGTAAACGCAATTCACATTTGGAAAAACAAAAAAGAGCAGACCATGTTTCTATGATGTATGAAGTTGCAGATTTAAATCCAGAAAATTTTTTAGAATGGCGTGCTATAAAAACTAAAAAAACAATAAAAACTGCGGCTGGTCAAGAGAAAGAAGTTGATTGGTATGATTTAAGAGAACCTATGCAATGGGAGTATGATCGTGCTTTTCGTAATGGGTTTACTACAAAAGAAGGTTATAGAGCAGTTTTAAGAACAGCCTTATTAAGAGCACAAGGGAAACATGATCAGGCAATAAAAGCAGAAGAAGCAGAACAAACAAGATTAGATGGTGAAAATTATAAACACATGACTGTTGCAATTAAGGCTTTTACAGACTCAAAAGAATTAGATATAAGAGATGCATATCTTTCTGAGCGATATATTAGAGAAAAACATGGATGGGTAGTCAAGGATTCGTTTGTTAAGGAACAAGCAGAGTTATATAAATTAGATCCAAAGAAAGTTAAAACCCAATTACAAAATCTAGTTAATGGGCTTAAAATGCGAGTTCCGGGGTCAGGTATGGATTCAACACCATTTAATAGATTATTAGGGCATTTAGAAAGTTATTGGGGAGAACAAATTACTACAAGTTCAACTGAACAATCTATAAAAAATCCAATGCAAGATGCAAATACACATGATCTGAAATTACTAAGTCCGGATCAACATGATATTATCAATGCAAGAATTGCTGGTTATAATGCTATTAAGCAATTTAATAATAATATAAGAGATAAAGGATATGATGTCTTGTTAGCTGAATCAAAAGCATTGGAATCAAAATATCAAGATAAAGAAAGTAATACTAAATCAAGAGCATTCTTAAAATTATGGCCTACTTATAAAAGCACTAGATTAAATCATCGAATAAAAAATCTAATGGTGTTTCCGAATGCTACTGCAATGGATGATTTAGGTATAAAGATAGATCCTAAAGGCCATATAACCGATGATCAGAAAAGAGACATTGATAAATGGTGGGTTGATAGATATGGAGAAGGAAGGGGGAATAGAAAATATATGTTCGTACCTCCCGGTGTTAAAAAATTTGTTTATACTTCAGAACATGCAATGCAAAGTTTTTTGGGTGCAGTTCAACATACTCAAAGAGGAAAACAATTTAGTGAAGAAGATTATCAAAGAGCAATTTCAGAATAAAATATGAAACAAGTTGAAAACATGTTGGATCTATACGCTTGGAGAGATAGCGTAAATGATTATGCAAATGATGATGGTGCAACACTATGGTATATGCAACAGCAATTATTAAATCAAGGTGATTCACGAGATGCCGCATTATCTGCATGGATTGATCTTATGCCGGAACATCAAGGTAATGCATTAATCTTTGATAGAGTATTTTCAGGATTATTTACAAAAGGAGTTCCTATTAGAGATACGCCTAAACCTGATGCACAAAATAGATTAGAGGATATACATGATAGTTTAAGACATTCATTCCCATCTCAGTTCCAAAATGATACACGCAGAAAATCATTTGCACATTTACTTACAAAATTAGAGCAAACTGGTGTATTTGGAAAAAATGCAGATTATGAAGATATTGCAGATATATTATTTAAACCATATTTGGTATTAGATGGAGGTACTACTACAGGTATGGTGTTTAAACGAAGTGAATTAGAACAACGAGGAATTAAAAAATCTGATTTAGAAGATTCTATAAATTATGCAGTGCTAAGAGCACTTAAAGAAGGTAAGAATTTGCAATTTGAATATTTGGGAGATAACCAAATTAAAAGTAAAGACGGTATGGCAAAAATCTTGAAACATATTCAGGACTTAGATTCTGGAGCGTCAATGTGGACAGGTGTAAGAAAAACTGCAGATGGGAAAGGGATGGAAGTAGTTATTGTTGCTGGTAATAAACAGGATATTGATTCAAGAGATGTTGTTGGAAGATGGGTATATGAAGATGTTGATGATAAAGGTAATAAAATAATGTCCCGGCTTGAATATAATGATGAAGAGACAATCCGTGTGTTGTCAGCTTATAAAAGAGGCAATTTTATGGATATTGATAACAATGATGGGAATATTTATTTTAGAGTTAAGAACTGGATAGATAGAGGCCCAAGTAATAAGTTTAAATCGATACCCGGAGGGCTGGAAGAAGTATTAACACAGCCTTTTATTGATTTAGCAAAATTTGAGTATGATGAAGTTGTATTGCCATTTTGGGAAAAATATGGGCCAAAAGGTGAAAACTTATCTCCTGATGAATTCGCAGAAAAATGGGAAGAAGTTAGAAGGAAGGAAACGTATGCATTTGAAGAAAAGTATTTTGAATTGTTTACATACGGATTAGTAGATCCCTACCATCCAATGATCGGCCCGGGTATTTTTAGGGGATTGTCAGAAGAAGCAAGACAAGAACTAGATAGGAGAAGGTTTGAAAGTAATTTCGGTACACAAAGATTAAGATCATTTAGAGATCAGTAAATCTATAATTATGAGACAACAAGAAGAATATATTATTGATCAGCATCAAGGTTTAATGGGGCGTATGTTAATGTCTCAAGCCATAAGTAAATTTGTCCCAAGTAAGGGAAGCCAATTTTCAGAGACATTACAGCACTCATTACATAACAATACCCTTGCATATATAGGGGATATTGTACAAAGAACCTTTGGAGACAGTACATTAATATCTAAAGAAATTTGGAAAGAAGACCTCCATCCTAATTATAGAGATGGAATTAAATGGCATGAAAATCTAACAGAAGTTGACTCTAAAATATTAGCAGATCGATACGATAGAGATTTAGCATTTCAAGATTTTATGGGTAATACAGATGCATGGTCTTGGCATAATATAGGTGCGGCACTAACTTCAGCGATATGGGATCCATTATCATATGTTCCATTTGTAGGGCCATTTGCAAAAGTAGGTCAAGCATTACATAAAGGTGCAAAGGCTACTACTGGATTTTTATCATCAATGAGAGTTGGAAGTACAATATCCTTACAAACTGTTACACATGCTCCAGTTGCAGTTACTAGAATTGCACAAGTTAGTAGGTTATCTAAAATTTTAAACCCTATAAGTGCGACTGCCGGCACAATTTTTAAACCAATGAAACCAGTTGGTACATATGCGGCTGAAGGGATGTTGGCTGAGTCCTCTTATCAAATAATTAGAAATATGGCTGAAGCCAGAGATGAGGATGATGTAGATTATATAGGTGGAATGTTTGATGTAATGATTGCTGGTCTATTTGGAGGTGTATTAGGTACATTACCTATGGCAAATGCATTTAGAAAGAACTTTAAAAAAGAACATTTGCATATGGCAATGGCAAAATCATTAGATGATCTTAAACAGAATGGTGAAGTTGGTATGTCTCCTAATGGAGAAAAAAGAAAAACTTCAACTGAATCTAGGGATGACTTTAATGCAGAGATGGATAATTTGCATACAAGCCAAGATCATACAAATGATCCAGATTTACATCCTGTACAAGATTGGGCAAATAGTGTTAATCAAGATGTTAAAGAAGTAGTATTAACTGCATTAAAAGCATGGAAGAGGTGTAGTTCATGAGTAGATGTGATGAAATACTAAAAAAGATAAAACTATCCCCTGATGAAATTTCATATATAAAACGTCATTCTGGTGATGGTGATCCTACACCTGAACTAGCAGAAAAGTTATTAAATGATATTGAAAGACAACGATTCAGGAAACTCAGCAATCAATTATCTGAGAAAAATACTAGATCTTTCCAAGATAGGTTATTTGATGTCGTAAAAACCGCTAAAAAGCCCTATAAAGCATTATTTAAGTTCCTAGTAGGTGATACATCAGGAATAACTTCTAAAGCCTTAGCGAGAGCACAGGCACGTTTTGGGTTTTTTTCATCCCAATTAAGAATGAGCAATAGTGATATAAAAAAATTATTGAATGATAAGGAGTTTGTTAGGGATTTTATTCAGGAAATGGATAGATTTGATGGAAAACAAAAAACTAATAATAAATTAGCACATGAAGTTGCTGGTGTTGTTACAGATTACCAGAAGAAACAACGGTTGGAGTTGAATAGTTTTGGTGGAGGAGTACATTGGAGAGATGATTATATAACTAAACAATGGCATGATTCATATAGAATGTTAGCCGCGAAACAGGATAAATGGGTAAATGATATATATACTGCATTAGATCATACTGAAACTATTGATAGAATTAGATCTACAATGTTGGATAAAGGAATGAAATTTAATGATGATACATTTGATCTCAAAAAGTTTTTACGTTCTGCATATGATCAAATGACCACAAAATCATCAAAACAAGGCTTATTATTAGATAATTTACATTTGAGACGTACATTCAAATTTAAAAATACAGAGGCATTTATTAATTATAATAAGCTGTATGGACATGATAATATTGCACATGCGATATTTGAAAATATGACTATGATGGATAACCATATTGCATATGGAGAAGCATTTGGATTTGGCTATAGAAAAAAAATTGAACCTGATGCTAAAACATTACAGAAATTAGAAGATGAATTGGTATTGGCAAAACAAAATAATGATACTGCTGAGATATTACTAGCACAAGAAAATTATGATAATGCATTTTGGAAAGAAACTAGCCCTATTGATGAAATGCAAAAGGCATTATATCTCTTAAAAGATCAAGGAAAAATAACAAAACGACAATTTAGAAGATTAAGAGGAGCATTAGCACAAGTATCTGGTGATGCATATATGACTGCAAATCCAACACTTGCAAAGTTTGTTACTGGATTCCAATTTTGGGAATATCTTACTAAATTAGGTAAAGCAACCTTATCATCAGTCAATGATTTATGGACAGGGGCAGTAATATTGCATTATCAAGGTGTAAAACCCGGAAGAGCATATCTAGGATTAATAAATCATATATTAAAAAAAGCCACTAAAAATGTTTCAGATCAGGAACGAGATGTTTTATTCCGGCAGTTAAAAGTTGGGGTAGATGGGATATTTGAATCATATTCAAGAAATTATATTAATAACCCAACAATGGGAAAATTAAACAGTTTAACAGATAAAATGTTTGATTTGAATTTGTTGAATTGGTGGACAAACTCATCCAGAGAAGGTGTTGCAAAAATGATGTCAATGAATTTTGCTGATAATCTAGCAAAAGGATTTGATGATGTACCTCCACGTTTTAGGAAATTATTAGATGAATATGAAATAAATGCAGATGATTGGAATATAATGAGGCAAGTAGGTGCATTTGATGAAACTGCATTTAATCCTAATGGAAGTAAAAAGAATAAATTTTTTACATCAGATCATTTCATGGATGAAGTATCTACTCCAAATCCAGATAAAATTGGTGATATTATAATAAAACCAGAATGGGCAAAAAAAGGTTTAACAAAAAAACAAGCACAAAAGATTGAACAATCTATAAATAGATATTATATAATGGAAAGCAGAATTGCTGTTCCTGAAGCTGGTGCGGCTGAACGAGCATGGATGTATGGAGATAATCAAAGGGGGTCAATAGCAGAATCTACGGCAAGAGTTTTTTTTCAGTTTAGAACTCATCAGGTTAAAATGATAAGAAATTTAATGCCTAGAATGTATGAAATGGGTTCTCCATCTTTAATGCATATAATACCGGCAATAGGACTAGGTTATGTTGCAACAAGTGCTAAAGCAATGGCGGCTGGTAAAGAGCCTCCTGCATATGATGATCCTGAAACAGTAGGAAAAGCGTTGTTAGAAAGTGGAATGCTGGCTTTTTTAGCTGATTATTTAGGTGGACAATTAGGAAATTACAAACATGATATAGATGAAGCAATATTAGGAAGTGGTTATAAATCACTTAAACGGTGGGGTCAATTGGGCTATGAGTTAGCACGAGGTAACAAAGATGCAGTAGATTTTTATAAACACTTGCGACACGAAGTTCCATTTGCTAATCTGTTTTGGGCAGAGGCGGCAGTAAATTATTTTCTGCATTATGGTATAATGGAAACTATGTCACCGGGATATTTATATGCATTAGAAGCTAGACAGCGAGGACAGGGTACTGAGTTTATTGTTGATCCATCTAGTCTTTGGTCATATGGAGGATTACGATTATGATTACAACTGAATTAAACCGAGCAGAATTTACAGCCGCAAGCAGTGCTACTGATTATGTGTTTGCTACTGGTGGTACAAATATACCAGTAAAAAACGAAACACATATTAAAGTATATATTACCAATACCGGGGCATTTACTGCAAATGCATCAACCAATGTTTTTACTGATACAAGTCATGGTCATCTAGATACAGAAGTAATAAGAGTATCAGCGGCAACAGCACTGCCTTTAGGACTCCTTGCCAATACTGATTATTATGTAAGAGATAAAACTACTAACACGTTTAAATTAGCAACAAGTTCAGGTGGTACTGCGGTTGCAATAACTACTGCCGGCACAGGGACTTTAACGTGGACTAAAACCCTCCTAAAAACATTAACTACCGATTACACAGTTACTTTTTCCGGCACAACTGCAACAGTTAAGTTTAATTCTGCACCTCCAGACGGAGTAGGTATTCTTTTATTAAGAGAAGTGCCTTTTGAGCAGAATACAGATCTACAAAATAATTCCCAATTAGAAGCAGAATCTTTAGAAAGCCAGTTAGATTTAATTGTTAATCAAACTCAACAATTAAAAAATAAAATTGGACGACAATTAACATTATCCGATACATTAATTGCTAGTGATGCGACTGCAACTGCCGTAACACTCAACGTAACATCAACAAACAGGCAGAATAAATCACTTAAATTTGATGGGTCAGGTAATCTTACTGTATCCAGTATAGATGTAGATAAAGCAGAAGATTATATATTAGAATCAAAATCATATGCAACAGAATCAGGAGCAGTAGTAAATACTTATGATGGTGGAGTAGCATCAACAACAAGTGATTATTCTTCTAAAGAGTGGGCAACAGGTTCAACAACAACTTCTGCAAAAGATTATGCAATTAAAACGTCTGCGGCAGTAACAGGCTCAGAGTTTAGTGCAAAGGAATATGCTCAAGGTACTCAATCAGGTACAGGAGGTTCATCTAAAAACTGGGCATCTCAAGTTGGTGCAGATGTAACAGGAGGTTCTTCTGGTGATAAATCAGCAAAATCTTGGGCACAAGAAACAAGTGGTACTGCACCATCAGCAGGATCAGCTAAAGAATGGGCTACAAAAACTGATGCGGCAGTAGATACGACTTTTAGTGCTAAAGAGTATGCACAAGGAACTCAGGCTTCTACTGGTGGTAGTGCAAAATCATGGGCGCAAGATACTAATCAAGTAGATGGAGCAGGAACTGATGATCGTTCTGCGAAAGCATGGTCACAAGGTGCATCCATGACAGGAGCTACTTTAGGTGGTTCTTCTAAGGATTGGGCGCAATTACCAGTAAGTACAGGTACAGTAGATGGTACACTTTATTCCTCAAAAGCATATTCCCAATCTACTACAGCGGGAACAGATACTTATGGAGGTTCAGCAAAAGGTTGGGCTTCTACAGCATATGATACGGCAGTACCGGGTGCAGGATCATCAGATAGATCAGCATTACATTATGCAACAGATGCTTCTAATTCAGCAATATCCGCAAAAAATAGTGCCAATGCAGTAGCAAATACTTTTGATAAATTTGATGATGTATATCTTGGTACAATGTCAGATTCTTCTACTCAGGGTACTAATCCTACTACTAATGGTACTTGGGCTAAAGAT
>VTLG01007856.1_pt1 | contig 24963 bp, 35 predicted proteins | sample 4694571 | NCBI WGS metagenome assembly VTLG01 (sample SAMN12604809, study PRJNA352737) | marine metagenome | biome: ENVO:00000447; feature: ENVO:00000209|ENVO:00000569|ENVO:01000036; material: ENVO:00002151; isolation source: viral sequences binned using virsorter ...
CAATCTCCTTTACTATGTTTTTCAGGAAGTCCATATCAAATACCTAAAAGTTTACGTTGACGATCAAAGTAGTTATTAAGAATCCAAGAACTACTATTCATCTTATCCTCACCACCAGTACCATATTGAAACTCAACTCTAGGATCATCAGCATAACCCATAGCTTCTGGTATGTTAGTTTTAGTTCTATCACCTCCATTGCAGAAGATAACCTTTTCAGAAATCTCCAAACATTTAGCAATAGCACCAAGGGCAGAATCATCTTCATCATCCCAAGAAATGACAGCATCTACCATATCAAGATGACGGATAATCTCCGCACGTTCTATCCATGGTAGAAAGTATTGTCCCTTCTTGCGTGTCAACCACTCATTTGTATTGATACCTACAACGAGATAGTTGGAGAGATCCTTTGCCCTCTCGAAGTATGATATATGTCCACTGTGGATTGGGTCAAATCCACCAGTAACCAAACTCACTTTTTTAAAAAACATTAACAGACAATCCCCTTTTCTTCACGTAAGATTTTCTTATATGGACCATCAGGATTTAAATCCCTCACACTCTTAACCTCCTTCAAAAGATGATAAAGTCTAGCATCCCCACCTAAAGCGAGGGCCTTGACTATTGTATCCAGATCTTGATCGTTAATAGGTAGATCCATTAGTTCTCCTGCCACCAGGCAATGTAAGTGTAACGTGGTCCTGTAGTCTTCTTGAATCCATGAAGGATTCTAAGTCCATCAAAAGCTATAATCTTACCTCTTTTGGGTTTAACTACCGTATCACCAACAACCGTTTCACCACCTTCAAAGTCATCATTAAGATAACAGATAGAAGATAGTCCACTACTCCAATCAGGAAATGTATCATGGTGCATAGGTTTCTCTGTGCCAGTAGGCCAGAGAGCTATTATATCATGATGTATCCTTTGGCCAAACTGTTGTGATAATTCTTTAAGACACCGAGTTCTCACCTTCCTAACCTTTTTAGGAAGATGATGATTTAGATTGGTGTTAATACTATAATCCTCAGGGACATCAGGATGGCCATAAAACTCCTGATTGTTATCATAGGATGTATGATAATCAATGAGGATCTGGCATTCCTCTTTAGAGAGGAAATCATCACAACTGACAAGTTCATTCATGAGAAGAATGAATCTAAAGTTACACTCTTCTCAGTGCTCCACCCAATAGAGTTTAGAATAATCTTAAGTGGTTCTAGGAATGACTTATCAAATTGTAAGTCATGATCAATGTATCTGTCAAGCCCTAGTTCCTTAGGAAAATCCTGTATGAAAGAAATAACATTCTCATGGATTGGATTTGGTTTCGCTAGATAGCAAAACTTAATCTTCTCACCATTCTGAATAAGTGAATACTTATGATCCAACTTATTCTTTTTGACATAGTGATTATAGAGAAGTGCTCCACGACAATGAATTGGTGTACCCTTCTCATAGATGGTTGAGTGTGCCTTGTACTTATCCACTTCAGAAACTGAACGTGGAAAAGATATATCTTCAGGAGGAAGTGATTTAAACTTTCTCCTACACTCATCAATGAATGTAATAACATCATCTTCAGTCCCTGTCATGATAGTGTTAAATGCATCTTTCAGCATTTGACGGCAGGGAGCAGGGGTTGAAGACTTAACGGCTTCAATACCCATCACTTTCAGTTTGGGGTTTTTATATCGAACCCCTTCGCTATCCCACACGTTGAGGATGTAGCGTTTCTTAGCAGTCCAGATGCCACGGTCAGCGATGTTCTCTCGCTTCATGAACATCTTCTGCTCATAGGCATTTACATAAGACGCAAGTTCGGCATAACATTTTTCAATGAAAGGTTCAAACTGTTCTGCACACGCTTTGTCCAAGAAATTAACAACCTTTGTCTTATCAAGATCCGTGTCTTGACCAAAGATAGTCTGAACAAGATGTCCCAGATTGAGATATATGGAATCAGTGTCAGAAGCGATGACATAATCTTTATTGTCTGTCTTAAGCAATCTATTTAGATAGTCATTCATCTTGTTCTCTATCCATCTAATAGAGACTTGACCAGATAAAGTTATTGCTTCTGCATTCTCTAACTTATAATACCTAAAGTAGTTATTACCGATAGCGCCATAAGCACTATTAAGTTGTATCTTCTTCGCCATTTGAATGTTGTTACATCTAGCGATTTCTTTTTCAAGGCTCTTTGAAGGTGTCTTTTCATACTCTTGTTTGGCCGTAAGCATTCGCTTTTTGTATGTAACTCGTTCTCCATAGATCTTGTCCATCAACTCCGGTAAAAATCCACGCACATCCTTACGGTACTGTGCTCCATTGGCACATACAGCATACTCACCATCTATATCAATCTCCTTTTCTAAAAGCCTCGTAACGCTCGCGCTGGAATGTCTAGTCTCCCTGAGGGTTTCGGGGCTGATGTTATATTGCATAATAAGATGAGGATACAAGCTATTGAGGTCAAAAGACACAACCCAATCATAGCTTCCTGGTTTCGGTTCCTTGACATATGCACCTGCGTACTTTTCTGATTTGTCAACTTTCTTCTTAGGAGGGATAACAATATCCCTCTTCTTGAGATAGTTATATATAATCGAATCCCACATTCGAACCTGATAAAACACATCGGTAAAGTTTACCTTTGCGTCATATGCCATAGTTAGAGCAAGTTCAATGAGTTTCATCTTGTCTTCCAAACGGTCAACAAGTTCCACGTCCACCACGTTATACTCTACAAACTTCTGCCAGTTACCAGTATAGAACTCCTTAAATGTATCGAACTCAGAGTGATCTAACTTCTTCTGACCTAGTTCTACTTCAGCAATATAATCCAAACGATAAGATTCTCTATTAGTATAAGTGAATTTCTTATACAAGTCAAGATAATCCAGTTGTGTCACGCCTCCCACATCAATGGAGACATGCCTTCTACCTTTAATGTATACTTCACCCTCTGTCACCAATCCCCAAGGTGACAAACGCTTCATTAACTTTACACCCAGAACCCTCTTTAAACGTCCTGCGATATATGGTATATCAAACAGTTGAACATTCCATCCAGTAATAACTTCTGGAGTAAATCTCATCCACCATTCAATAAACTTATTGAGTAGTTCGAACTCATCCTTACATGAGATATACCTATGATTTTTCTGCTTGACTTGGAATGGACCCACACCCCAAGTTATGATACCCTTAGTAGCATAATCCTGAAGTGTAATACAAAGTATCTCTTCAACACATTCACTAACATCAGGGAATCCTGCCTCTGATGTAGTCTCAATATCAAGAGTAACTAACTTGATCTTTGATATATCAAACTTAATCTCATCCTCTGGATACTTCTGAGAAATATACTGATAGATATACCTCTCATTTCCGTAGATATTAAACCCCTCTACATCCTCATACTTCTTATAAAACTCTCTACAGTCACGAACATATCCTGGTTGGATCGGTTCTACATTCTTACCTTCTAATGTTCTATACTTTGACTTACGCTTTGAATCCACAAAGAGAGTGGGACGCCACTCTTCCCTGTCGGTAAAGGGTTCCCCATTATCATAACCACGTACAAGGAACTGATTACCAACAAGTTGAACGTTTGTGTAGAAGCGCATTAGTCAAACAGTTTTTCGTATGCCTTTAATAGTTTGGGCATTGGATCTACTATAGTTAATATCTTATCCGACGACATCATTACATCACTTTGTGTTGTAAGATTTAACAACCAAGGTTGGAAAGTAAACTTAGCCTCTGGACTACCATTCTTATATTCTTGAATGATATGAGGTTCAATAAGTTTGCAATCGGGTTCTCCTAACTCAGTACTAACCTCATCAATCTCCGCTATCAGATTGATCCCGTTCGTTAGAACTATTACCTTTGCGTCTTTCTTTGAGGACATTTACTTTTTCTTCATAGGATTGTTTAACTTCATCAATTGGATCAACCAATGTAACGATCCACTGGGGATCGATGGGAATGTCAGTTTGCTTAGATAAAGGCATCCATGGAAAAAATGAAAGACCAACCTTTACAGGTTCATCCTCATTTGGTATGTCACTCTTATTAAGTTTAACCACATAAGGGTACCTAGCAAGATACCCAACCACTTGCTCCTTAACTACCATTTCCTGGAAGTCGGCAATGACATCCTCACCAGATTTTAAAAGACCAAGTTTAACAGACATTTGATAGTGTGACCTCTGTACATTATAAAGGATCGCCCAACGAAAGTCAAGCGATCCTATTTATCCCCCAGATTAAGGTGGATGTCTCCACCTCAGATGCTTAGAGATATTCTTTGCGAGCATGATGCTCAGGAACAATCTTACCTAATGTGACGGTAAGGAGTCCATCTGCAAATGAGACATCTCTGACTTCAGTATCGTCGGAGAGTGTCCAAGCTCTTTCGAAGGATCTCTGAGCTAATCCCTTATGGACATACTCGGTATCTTCCTTCTCTTCCTTTGACCCAGTGACATAGAGTTTTCCATACTCCGTGTACACTTTAACTTCCTTCTTCTTAAAACCAGCTAATGCGATCTCTAAACGTGAGATCTCATTACTAACATTAACTAGGTTGTATGGGGGATAATTTGTCTGGGTAGTGACATTGAAAAATCTGTCTAGGTAATCATCATTGATTCCTATGCTGTTCTTCATGATCTTATCCATCAACTCTGGAAGATCAGACGAACGGTACCTTACTAGGTTTCCCATGATAGTAGCTCCTTTAAAAGCGAGTTTGTGTTTTGTTGTCCCTTTCGGCGACACTACTAATTATAACACCTTTCACCTCATTATGGGACTTGATATGGTGTGCATAACCGCCCATTTTCTTTACTGCTTCCCCTAAAGAATGGTCATTTCCACCCCTCTCCATTCTATCACCAAAGAAATGTATCTCATCATCTTCAGTAAAATCTCTTAATATCTGACTCTTATCAGAACCCACTGGTCCAATATCAACACCAGTCTGTCCTCCCAATGCTACAGTCAGATCTGGAAAACTATACATGATTCTTCTTGCTATATAATCTCTCTCAGAATGTATCTTATCCCATTTAACATATTCCGCCCTACCCTTAAAAGGATCAAGATCTCTACCTAGAACACTGAAGTTAACTCCACCAGGTCTCTTCTCAATATGATTCCCATTACGAATAGGAAACTGACTAAAATCCAACTCATCCTGTAAAAACATTTCTACTTCTCTTGATATCTCCCATCCATCTCTATAGATATTCTTATCACCCTCATACACATCAGAACCGGAACAGTTATATACTCTCTTACAACTATTGTATACTTCTGGAGTTACTTGCTCTATGGTCTTATCTCTATCACTACCCGTGACAAGATAAACATCTTCCTTCTGAGTGAACTCAAGAAAGAAGGGTAAAAAATCACTGGGAATCTTCTGTCTGCTAGGAGTCAGAGTTCCGTCAACATCAAAAATAAATTTTTTCAAATACTAGACCCAACGAGTTACAGTAAGTTCTATAGAGTTATCATCCATTTCCCACTCTTCCTCGACTTGCCAACCATCTTGCTTGACTTGATCGTGGACCATCATTCTAGCATACTGTTGGGTAACTTTGTCAAGGAATCTTGATGGAGGAGTAGGTAAACTCCAAGTCTGTAGATCTGTTACTAAATCATAAACCTGATCTTGATCATTCCAACGGAAACCAATATCAGTTGCTATGCAAAGGTCAGCCTGAACTATGGGATGATTCTCAGCATGAAATACATTACCAACTACAAGTTCCTGATCCTGCTTAACTTCATGTCCAAGTAGATTCAATGCTTCAAGTAAAACTTCCTTCTCCTTTATCTTAGTCTTTATGTTCGTGAAGTGGGACATTTTCCTCTGTGGTTACCTGTTGTTGATAGTACTCTGGTTTGTGTTCAACATTCTGGACGACTCCGAGTCTTTCCTCAACTCTCTTGGTGAGGTTCTCGCAATCATTACCAACGATACCTATGACCTCTTCAGTCACAGACCCATCCTGTTTGATGGTAAATTTAATTGTTTGTTGTGGCATTATTTATCCGGAGTTACCTTCTTCTTGCCAATGTTATACTTAGTCTCTAAAGTCCACTCATCCTTCTCTTTAAATGAAAGAACTTTAATCTGATTAAGAGGTGCTATATCAGAAATAGAATCTGCTTTGACTACTTCTATAAGTCCCCAATCAGACAGTAACTGAGTAATGCGATTGCGTCGCTGTACATCATTAGATGTGAGATTAGCATGCTTCCCATCTAAAGCAAATAACTCTTTAAAGTGAACAATATAATATCTTCCTTGCTTGTGCAAGATATGGCATGATTGATATAACTTCTTCTCTTTCCTAGATGCTACACCAATTCGTGTTAAAGTCTCTCTAACCTTCAAAAAATCATCTGGTTCATTAAGGTGAACCTCAACCATCAGTTCCTGACTCCAGTTAACTTCAGGCTCCTTAACAACAGTCATCTCATTCCTCCAATCTCAAGTCGCTGTTTAATGTAATCCAGTTGTTCGTTAGTAAGAATTCTCAGAGCCTGCAATGCTTTTTCATTGCTATAACCATAATACTGTTTGACAATATTAAGATTTTGAATCTTATCCTTTTTTAACCAAGGAGAGAATCTCTTCCGTTTCCTCAGACTATTTAGATAAAATTGATATTGCATGTCCTTATCAAGATGATTATGGAGGTTCATCTCATTAGCATGAAGGACGGTATCAAAGTGTCCACTAAGACAATGATTGACAACATAAGGAGAATACTCCTTGATGGCTTCTGGGTCTTCTTCTGTTAGATCATCTTTATTAAAGGTGACAGAGTTCAACCAATCTTTCAGTTCAGTCATAATACATGATAGGGATCGATCTCTTCCCCAAACTCATCTATGTCTCTAACCAGGTTAGCATATTTCTCATTGGAACGTGCAAACTCCTGCTCCTTCTTAGTAGTATAGTGTAATACTATTGGATTGAAAAACTCTTGATGCTTAGGTTCAATCCATCCCTGAGTAACATCCTGTACAGCAAAGAGACCACCAACTATTTCAAGACGGCTGAGGATAACCCATACAGCGTACTCATCCACAATCCTTGGATTAGGAATAGGGAGAAAAACCTCACTCTTCTTGAAGAGTTCCATAAGTTCTGATAGTTCATTTAGTTTCTCTAGAATGTACTGGTGAATACCATTGTTGAGTAAGACTACACCAAGGCAATACTTATGAACTTCCGACCTACCACCTAGATCATATATGGCAACATCAACTGCATCCAAACGTTCTCTAATGTCCTTACCACCACCTGTATTTGGATCGTACCTAAAACCAAACTCCTCTCTACCATAAACATCATGATTACAATAGGTGTCAAAAAGACATTGCACATCATCATAGAATATAGTATCTGAATCAACATAGAGAATGTTATACTTTTCATCTTTAAAATACTGCAGATTATACCATCGATGTATTGACCATGCATTCAGCATGTCATGATCAAATCCCTCAACAAAAGGTAAAACTATTGTACCATACTTAGACTTAAAATGATCGGGGATATAAGAAGGGTCATCGCAAAAAAGATAAACAGATACTTCATTGTTAAACTCTCTTAATGAGGAAATACTATGTTCGAGACGTTTCATCTCGTGTTGGTTTAGATGATCATGTTTACTCATCTTATACGAGTATAACACAATATTCTCGTATTTTAAATTGTCCCTTACACGAAGTTTGTTTAACTTTTCACGATCAGTCATTGGCGAAAACATCCTCATATTCTTTAAGTATGGATCCACTCCATTGATTCACATTACCTGCATCTACTTCTATTGTTGCTGTAACCTTAGGATCACTCTCTTGAAAGGTCACCACTAGCACTATCCTACGTCCTCTCTCAGGTAACTTATGATAATGTAAATCTCCACCAAAGATAATGATATCATCTTCTTTTGGTTCATGAGATTCTTCTACTATATCATTACCATAAGATCTTTGTACAATACTCTTACCACCAACATCACTCAAGAATATTAACATATTGCTATGAGGAAAAGGATGATCTACATGAGGAAAGGTTAGTTGCTTCTCATTTGGTTCATCTCTAACACAGTTAACATTGATTCTAAAGACAGTATCTACATCAATATCATTATACTGAAATATCTCTTTCAGTACATCATCTGCTAGATGGATATAAGGAGAATCACCATAAGGAAATATCTTACTACCAGGACCCATCCATGGTCTTCCTAAAATCTGATGACTATAGAATGGGGGATTGAAATAAGTATCTAAGTATTCTTCTACTGTGCCATTGATAACCCTTAGACCTGTAGGGAGTGGTTCTGTAACTCCCTCTTGCCAATACCAAGGGAATCTATAATCAAAGATCTGCTTCTTTAATCCCAGATAGTTCTCTGTCATGGGATTCTTTAATTGTCTCATCAGACTAGGCATCTACTAATCCCTCCTTCTTCAATCTTTCGTACTTATAACAACCATCAAAACTAAACTTTATCTTTGGTTGTCTGGGATCATAGTTTAATAATAAAAGTTCCTTTCTCTTACCCTGCTCTCTCATATATTCACCAACAGAACGCATGGTATATGTGAGATCAAACTCAGCAGCTCTCCAATCATTAAACCTATCCTTAACCATCTGATCTGAGTTATAACTTATCAGTTGATGAACAGTATACCCGTTGCAATCGTCAGCAAACTTATCGTGATCAAATCCTTTATGCGTGGATCCTTTATGTCCATAGAGGTTATCCTTAATGTCATAAGGAGGGTCAAGGTAAACAAAAAGATCGTCATGAGTCTGTTGCTCCATTATGTAATCATAGGAATAGTTTGATATATTCCAATGAGATATTATTGATTGATATTCTGGTAACTTTTCGATTCCTCGCAAAGAAAAATTGGAGACTGATGCCTGCTTAGAAAATGAGGACGATTCAGTAAGCCCGCTAAAACTGCACTTGTTAACAATATAAAAAGAAACGGCCCTATCAAGGTTCGATCTTGTTCTGTCATTGATAACTTCCTTGGAATCGTTGAAAAGTTTCCTTGCTTGTTCTGGCTCTGAATGAGCAGACTTTAATGCAGCAAGTTCATCCTTCATTTCAACTCCAAACATCTGCAGTTGTTGCCAGAAGTTTACAAGAGGTTCATAAAGATCATTAACCCAAATCTTAAGATGAGGGTACGTCTTACTTATATGAATAGCAACACTCCCTCCACCGAGGAAGGGTTCCCTAAACTCCACATAGTTACGAAGATCAGGAAAGTACTGTTCCATCTTAGTGATGGCACGAGACTTGCCTCCAGGATAGCGAAGAGGTGTCTTGTAAGACTTTAAAGATTTCATTTTATAAGCATAGGATGATCTTCCCAAGGATCAAGTCTGGGGATACCTATGTCCATTTGTATAGGAGCATCTAGTACTCTATCAAGACTTTCTGCCATTCTACGGAAACCATTTCCTACGTAGACTTGACCAACAAATACTGTTACTGTGGCAGTTCCCCAGAAGATATAATACCATCGGGACTTCACCTGTGCTCTGATTTTTTGTTTTTTTGACATCAGTTTGCTCATAATACATTTACCATTAATCTAGATGTGCCACCTCTATTAACCAAACCTGTTGGAAAAGCATCAGCAGCAAGAGTGATTCTATCACCACTGCTACTATTACATTCGGATTTGTGAGGTATAGTTGGAGGAAAAACAATGTACTTTCCTGGTTCAGTTGGCTCTTTGTGGACAAGAGAATATTTTATATCCTCCTCTTCCTCATCAAGAACTTCACCACCAGGGTACATGTTTGTCTTCTCATAGTATGGATTAGGATAATACCATACAGTATGATCCTCTGAACTACCAGAAACATAATAGTTACTACTCACAAAACAGTTGTTATGATTGTGTAAGTAAAGATGTTCACCTGGTCTATTCAGATGAGCCCATGCTGCATTAACCCTAAGAGGTGTTGTCATCTTAAGATCAGCAGCAACCTCATCCAAACATTCCTGAACCCATTCAAAAAAGTTACCAAAAGCAGGTAACTTATGTAAATCACTACCAGATAACCCATCACTCTTTACACCTTCCCAAATACAGTTTGTTGTATTGGTTGGGTTAAACTTCAATCTTCTAGCAAGATCAAAAATCTCTTTCGGTCTCTTGTAATAGAAACGATAGAAGGGTATACCTAGAAAGTGATCCTTCATGGTCTATCAGGATGTTCACATTGCTCAGTCAATCTGGCACCCACTGGGCCATCATCTGACCAAACAGATAAGGTATGAATCTTAATGGAGTCATCCTCCATTATCTTAACCTCAACCTTACCATCAGCATAGTTAACGATGACAGTTCCTCTACCCACCCATTCCTTAGGTTCATTATAGAACTTATAGACTGGGTATGGGTCACGGGTTTTTGCTGATGCCACAACTCTGTAGTTCATTCCTTTTTCTCTTTCACATCATATTCTATCATAATTTTCTTAGAACTTCTACCCCTAGAATCCAAAGTCGTAACTTCACTCCACTCTGCCTTGAGTAATTTCTCCATAGTAGATTTCTGCAATCCACATAACATTTCAGCATTCTGAACTGCTATACGAACTGACTCCATACCATCAGGATATCTCTTAACCTTGAACCCATGTTTATCTAACTCGTTACCTTCCTCATCATACTTCTTATCTGTTATGTCGGATTGAAATTCACTCATAGAAATCCTCCAGTGAATATAAACTATAAAGTTCTAAATGAGCAGCACACATATTAATATCTGCTTCACCACCAAGTTGCCTATCAACGATTGTTACAACTCTATTAACAACATATCCTGCTTCCCGTAGTTTCTCAACTGCCTTTATAGCACTCTGTCCACTAGTTACAACATCCTCCAATACAGTTACCTTAGCACCTTCTACTTGTGGTGGTCCCTCTATCCATGCCTGTGTGCCATGACCTTTTGGTTCCTTACGGATGATGAAAGCATCAAGGTTACTAACCATAGCAACACCTGCTACTAAGGGATCAGCACCTAGTGTAAGACCTGCCACTGCTACAGACCCTTCCTCTACTAGACCTGCTAGTTCTGTTGATACCTGACGTAAACCAGGACCACTAAGGGTTACATTCTTGCAGTTGATATAATGCTGACTCTCAACACCAGATGATAGTTTGAAGTTACCTTTACGATAACACTTCTCTTTTAGTAGTTTCAGTAGATTCATTTGAACTCACACTCACACATGATTTCGGTTAATGCAGCTAATAGATTTATTTCCTGATCCACGACAAAAGCAACCTGATACTGATACCTAGCAATAATAAGGACAGCAGCAGGTATTGAGGGTGGTAAAAGAGCATCAACGAGGGCATCGTAAACCCTCCTAAGAATAATACCAGGATCGTTGTCAAGATTAGCAACAACCCATTTACGCACCTCCGTAAAGTTTTTATCCTTAAGTTTCTTAATGAGGTCCGAAGTCTTAACATCACTAAACTCTGCTAAGATTGAAGTATCTATAGTACCACTAGCACTATACCTCTGACACTCGTTTAAGACACGTCTCCAATCTGGAAAGTGCTTGTTAATGAGCTCAGCGAGTACTTTCTTTTCAGACTCAATCCGTTCGGTGTCCAAGATGGAAACAAGGCGTTTAAAGAACTCAGCCGCAATTGCTTGCTTTTGTCTACCTGAGATTGAAAATTCAACGACTGCACAACGTGAATGGAGGGGTTCAATGATTTTATTCTTGTAGTTGCAGGTGAATATAAATCTACAGTTGTTGTAGAACGTCTCAATATTGGCTCTAAGTAAGAGTTGTACGTCATGTGTGGTGTTATCTGCCTCGTCTATAATTATAACCTTATGAGTCCCAGTCTCTACAAGTGAGACAGTGGATGCAAAGTTCTTTGCCTGATTCCTTACAGTATCAAGAAACCTACCTTCATCAGATCCATTAATAATAATATAATCCGAACCTAACTGTTCACATAAAGCACGTGCAATAGTGGTCTTACCACATCCAGCAGGACCAGCAAGAAGTAGATTAGGAATCTCTCCTTTATCTACAAACTGCTGAAAAGTATCCTTGATACTACTAGGTAGTATACACTCCTGAATAGTTTTAGGTCGATACTTCTCAACCCATAAAAAGTCACTTTTCATAATTCCTTAATCGGGCATAATATGGTGCTAGAACGTGGGTACTGAAAGACTTTCCTACAATACCTCGTTCTAGATTCAACTCTTGGAGAAGTCCCCAAGTCTTTCGTTCATCATCCCACGTTAGAACTTGAACGTACTCGATGCCATCTTCTAACAACTGAACAGCAGCATCTTGTGCATCTGTCCAATCATCAAATTCTTTGCCACCGACTTGATACATTACTCCTCAAATGTGGAGTCTGGTTCTAATGCAATATAATAGGTCAATACGTTATCTTCGCTAGTAAACCGTGATAATAGTTTACGAGATATTACCACATTATAGTTAGAAGGAAGACCCTTAGTCTTGATATCAAACTGACTAGTTGGGATCTTAATATTCTCAATCTTAAAGTTGAAAACAAACTTCTTATCAGTCTCACCAACTATAACAGCAAAATCATTTGAAGTATCATTCTTTTTATCTCTAACAACAAGTTTAACAACACCATCTCCACCAATAGCAGAAAGATCAGGAAGTTGATAAACACCAGCAGCCCTAACCAACTTATCAAGTTGATCTGTACTTAACTGAAAAGATACATCCTCACTAGGAAGTTCTATTGCTTTCTCTGGTGGTGTAATGATTACATTAGCATCAGCAAAGAAATACTTTGAACGAGATCTACGTTCACGTACAATGACATAACTGTCATTAGTGAAATCCAAATCAGGATCATCATGTAAAGCTAGTCCATTCAAAAACTGAGTCAAATCATAGATACCAAAATCCTTAGGAATCTCCTCTTCTATGTTTGCCTCTGCAAGGATGTTCTTCATCACACTAATCGTGCGAAGTTTAGATCCCTGTTTAAACAAAATGGACTGATTGATCGTTGAGAAATTCTTTAAGAGTTGTCCTGTTTTCTCAGAAAGTTTCATAACCACGGGTCGTAATTTCATTGTTTGTGTGACCACTGAAGTAGTACAGTAGTAGACAATAATGCATTGCCTTTAGTATATCACGTTTTGCCTGTCCTTTCTTATCGTACCTGCTAAGGTACTTTATGGCATTAGAACGGCAAAAAGACTCTGCATCGCCCACGGAGTGGATAAGATCGAGCGTCTGGACATTGGATCCTTCGTTGGTATAATGCCCTTGATATGTTGATGCAACATAGTCGGAAAGGTCCTTGAGTCCTTTGTCCTCTTCGTACTTTCTGTGTGCATGGTCTTCTAAGTTGGGTGTGGGTTTGTTTAGATACTCATCTAAAGGAACTCCTGGTTGCTTGTAAGGTCTTTTTTCAAGAGAACCTGCTTTACGACGAGTTACCGTCTCACCACCATCAGGAGATTCATAGATGTCAGGGGTATACTCATGACCCCCATTTTTCTTAACCCACTCTGAACCTTCCTCAGCAGAACTGAAGTTGTTCATAATAGGATACTCCTCATCAAGTGTTCCTTCCAATACGTCATGTAATAAACTCCATGCATTAACCATAGCATTAATCCTCCTAATTGTCAATCATGTGTTTCTCCTCCAGATATCAAAGATCCTAGGAGTCCAGTTACCGTAAAGCTGAGTAGAATCCTTAGGTAGTTTCATCATCTTCCCAAACTCACGTCCTGGATTAAAGGGAAGAGATTTTGCATACTTCCAAAAAGGAGTATCATACTTAGATCCAAATTGATAATGCCATAAAATAAATGTTTGAACTTCTCTCGCCACCTTCTGTAATCCAAGATTTAATGCATTCTTATCTTTATCCCTCAAATAATCCCACGCATACTTACAAACACTATGATAGAAATCAGTTGCCGTTGCTTCTAAAGGATCTAAAAAGAAACATTTATTTCCATTCAAAACTGTCCTCTCACCAACAAATATATTCTTTGCAACATAGTTATAAAAAAATAGTTCTCCATCAATCTCAGGTAACTCAAACCGTTCTAAGAAATCACTCATAGCATCTTCTTTAGAAGTTATTGTATTGTTATACAAATAACCATACGAAAGACTATCCTTATTTGGTATTATAAACGTCCATCCATTAGGGGTAGCAACAGATCTTGTGTACAGTAAAGAAGGATCCGGACCTGGTTTATTATATAAGAGAACAGAATTTAATGGGTTAACAAGATACGTATAATCATCAGGATTCCTATCACCACTACCCCTACAGTCAAAAATAAGAGTAGCATCTATCTCTTTTTCTGGATTATCTATTTTCTTCTCTACAACCTTAAACTTACCAGATTTTAATACTGCATCCGATAACTTCTTAGGTACATAATGACATGCTACCTGATGCAATTTAAAGTCATGAAATATCTTCTCTTTCTTCTTACCCCAACCTTCATACATAAACCCCGTCTTAATAGTGGCATCAATAGGATTGTGATCCCAGTTAAGACCAAGACCTTCTCCTATTAGTTCAGTTGGTGGTAGGACAGTTCCCTGCCCTACCCTTTCAATACTTGCTTCCGGATCATGATAGATTGTAATGTCCACAGAATCCGGAGCACCCCAGCGAGCGTAATGAAGGGCAGTGATGCATCCAGCATTTCCTGCTCCCACTACTGCTATCCGTTTCTTCCCGAACATCAGTTTATCTCAACCTCATTATCTACCTTATCATAAAGATCAAGGAATGCTTGCTTAGTCTCATCATCAAAACGATTAAGACAGAGTTCAATAGCCTTTACCTTATCTTTAAAGATAGCATAAGCATTAACAATGTGAACCAAACGACGTGTAGAGATGACTTCATCTATACCACCGTCATAGAAAGTCTTACGAATAATATCTGCCCAGTCAGCAAGTCTAGCACAGAAGTTCTTATCACGACACAACTTACCTAATATATTCTGCTCTACCTTAGCACTAGGATACTCCTGCTCAAAGGTCAATGCAAACCTCTCTAAGAATGCTTCATTAAGTACGTTAGTACCAATGAATCGACCATCCTCAGATCCTTTACCTTTTGTATTAGCAGTTGCAATAACATTGAATCCATTGGCAGGTTTCACTATCCTACCAATCTTCTTCAAGAAGACTCCTTTACCCTCTAGGATAGACTGAAGACATAAGATCTTATTAGAAGCGAGATCAATCTCATCTAAAAGGAGTGTAGCTCCCCTTTCCAATGCCTCGACAACTGGACCATTATGCCATACAGTGTTACCGTCAACAAGGCGAAACCCACCAATAAGGTCATCTTCGTCTGTTTCAATGGTAATGTTAACTCTAATCAATTCCTTATTTAGAGAAGCACATGCCTGTTCAACACTTAATGTCTTACCATTACCAGAGAGTCCAGTAATGAATGTAGGATAAAATAATCCAGACTTAATGATCTTCTTAAGTGTATTGAAGTTTCCAAAAGGAACATAATTAGGATCCTTTTCTGGTATCAAATAAACCTTCTCTAAAGAACTCTCAATACTATCAACAACATTCTGAGTAATCTCAAGATTCCATTTACCTCGTCCAACTTTATATGGTTTAAGATATTTGGTTACGGTATCGTACGTAGTTCCATGTGAACGACAATATCCCTTTACGTCTGCTGCAACAAACTCTGATCCAAAGAGATCGCGAAGAGAGTCAATGTGGTTCATAATGTTTTTCAGTGATGAGTTTAGTATAGCAAAAAGATGGGGTGACGGAAGTGACTGTGTGCCACTTTGTCAACTGTCTATGCCACAAGTTCCACGAACTCAGACAAGATCTTACGATTGAACTTCGACTTGTTCAATGACTTCTTAAATGCACTTCTAATCTGTGCTTTAGTTGCACACTCAGGAGGATCAAACTCAACCTCGTTATCCATCTCCTTAGTAGAGATAGCAAAAAACTTAGTGAAGTTTCCAATTTCTAAAGCAACTGATTTATTTCTTACCCACTTCTCTTTAACTCTAATATTATCAACCCCATGCCACTTAAGCATCTTATTAAAATCACCATTAGTAGTTAAACGAATACCAATAAAGTTAACATCTGGAAAACTATCTTGCAAATACTGAACTAATACATTAGTACCCAAAATCCATTCAGACATCTTATAAGTATTACCCGTATTACGATCTCTTATATAAGTATGGCTACCCCTAACACTCCTCCTGAATAATTTCCTATCCAAAGTACGTGGATGCTCTGTCACACATCCATATCCAAGTGGTTCTGATTCGCCATCAGTTAATACAATCGTCTGAACCTTTTCTAAACCATACTTCTTCTTGAACTGAGGGATGATTTCATGTAGAACAATCAATGATGTATCTAATGGAGTACCACTCAAATAATATCTCTGTGGGATTTCAAAAGAACGTGATTTCTTATCCATCGAATGTGCCATACGCCAGAATGTTCTTATCTGCCGTTCGAAATCCTTAGCATTTCCCTCACTACTCAGGAACTCTAAAAGACGGTAACTACTATCAATCCAGATCTCATTTCTTTGTGGTTCATTGATAAGAGATGTATCACTCCTACGAGTGAAATATCTATATTTGTCATCACTCTCAAAATAACAGTTAGTAAATCCATATACCCTAAATGGAATCTGAACCTTTTTACAAAACCACACTAGATTCAATAACTGCTTGACAGTTGAACCTAAGACATTATGCATTGAACCACTCCAATCCAGTAGGAAGAGTAATCCATGATTCTTACCATCAGGTAAAACAGTTACCTTCTTGAAAAGATCCTCGTTGTATTTGTAAGTATGGAGCTTCGTTGTGTCCAGTACTCCAGTCCTAGCAGTAGAAGCACGAGCGTAAGCATCTGCAGACTTTCTACATTCAAATTCTTTAACAAGGTAGTTAACCTCCTTTTCTGAATCCTTCTTATATTGTACTAAACTATCGTCTGCAGCCTGTAAATATGAAGTCTTATTAAGAGGTTCTGCATATATCCTATCCCAGAACTCTTCACATACTTGACTTATCTCTTCATTCCTAATAATGATCTCGTCAGGGATCATATGAGGTTTCTCAATATACACATAATCTCTTATTGGTTTATGAGCAAGTTTTTTTAAGTTACCACCTAGACTTTTCTGAGTCTTTATATCAACATCAGAATCATTACTCCCAGAATCATCAGTACTACTACTGCTCCCACTTTCCACATCATCACTGCTAGAAGAGTCAGAAACGGGAGAGTTATTATCACTATCGATGTCACTGCTGCTATCGTTAGAACCGACAGAAACTTCTGGAGTGCTGGATTTATTTCCTTTGTTTTGCTTTTCCTGTTCGATTCTACAGAAATTATATAACGCTTCTGCAGCTGCGATGGAGTCCTCAAACGTTTCAGAGTTTTCAACGACATTGACTAGTTCCTCTTCTTGTGGGGTGAACTTGATTCCTAAGAATGGACCAATCTTGAAATGAAGATTGATTTTATCTGCCAGGTTATATGTATCTAAATCATCGACTTCAAAGAAGTCCATCTCATTAAGTTCTTTATATCCACGATAGAATGACTTAGCAATACCAAGATACTTACGCTTCATCAACTTCTCTACCCTGGCATCCTCTGTTATGTTTAGAAACTGTTGGGGAGCATCACAAACAGGATCTACATTAGGAGTAAAGAGTGCATGTCCAACTTCATGTGCTACCAATACATCAATAATATTACTAGTCGTATCCCAGATAGGAAGAGTCAGTACTCTACGGTCAACATCAAACTGTGCTGTCTCAACAGGACGATGCTCTACCACCAGGTCCTCAGTTGCCAGTAGTTTGGCAAGAGTCCCTTTGACTTCCAGGTTAGTTTGCATAGATGCTCTCTTGTATGCACCTATTATAAACGCTCCCAGAGCGTCTGGAAGCGTTGAGTAGACACTTTATCAACTGTCTACGCCTTGCACGTGCTTGACGCAGTGCCTGGGGTTTTAGGTGGCGTTTCCTTTCCTTCTTGGAATGGTGTCGCCAGTTAGGAACATTCATAGTTCTGTTGCGACTGTATTAGGCATTATACGAGAGAACCCCTTGACTTTCTCAAATCTTATTACATTGTCAAATTTATCAAACATCCCTTCCTTATGGGAGATCACGAAAATATTAGCACCTTTAATCACAAATCGAATAATCTTAAGGAAGTCTTCATTACCAGAACCGTCAAGAGAACTATCAAACACCTCATCCATAATTAGGAGATTTGTATTTGTAGAATTTTTATAAGCGGCGATCTCACGCCAAGTAAAGAGTAGCGCGAGATCTATACGCATCTTTTCTCCCTCAGAGAAACTTGCATATGAGAAGTCTTCATGAATCGGAGATTCAATACTCTCGTTAAACTCCTCATCGAGAGTGAAGTTAATATAAAAGTCCATCATCTGGAGATACCGATTAACCTGCTGGTTTATCATCGGTAAGTATTTCGTAATGATCGTCTTCTTTACTCCACTATCCTTGAGTAATCCAAATGCAAAGTCGTGCTGCGAGATTAGTTCTTTTTGTTCTGCAACCTTCTCATAGGTTGCTTGTAGTTTAGATTGGTACTCAGCTAGTTTCTCATGCTCAGTATTTCGGTTTGCAAGTTGATCGGTAAGTCTCTGAATCTCCGATTCCAAATCACGTGACTGTCGTTGAAGTCCTGAAATCCTAGTATTGTTTTGAGAAATGCCATGTGTTAGTGAAGTAACCTCCTGAGTGATATTTGTGAAACGAACCTCTCTTAACTCCTCTTCTTGTATTTTGGACTCTAGTTCGGAGAGACCTAATTGGAGCTTGTTTATAGAGTTATCGAGATCCGCAATTTTATTTACACGAAACGAATCCTTTATTGATTGTGTACATGTAGGGCATGATACATTTTCATTGAAAAAGTTCTTTTCTGTATCAATAGTATCCAGTTTTTGTTGAATCTTGGCTCGTAAATTACCTAGAGTCTGTAGAGATTTGTTTACATCTGTTAACTTTAGAAGTTCACTATCAAGGGAATCAAGTTTTTTGGAAAGCTCCTCATTCTCGTCAATATATTCCTTAGCTTCCTTTGCAATTTTCCTAATCTGATTTTGCTTCTCCTTAATGTCATCTTTACTACTCCTTTCTGTTTGTTTAATAAAGTTCTCTTGCATCTGAACTTTATCAAGAAGACTGTCTTTCTTTAAATCATATGTTCTTACCTCTTCTCTCTGAGTACGAAGCTTTGCTTTAATAACTTCATTCATAGAAGAGAAGATTTTGATATCTAATAGATCCTCAATAACCTCTCTACGATTAGAAGCAGTCAGTTGCATGAAAGGAACAAATGTACTGCTTCCTAATATAACAATCTGAGTAAATGACTTATAGTTTAACTTAAGTATATTCTGTTCGAAGTTCTTTTGTTGATCAGCAGCATGAGAGAACTGATCTTGCATCTTACCATCAACCCATATCTCAAACTTATTGGGTTTCAATCCACGCAATACTTTGTACTGCCTATTCCTAACAGTAAACTCAACCTCAACAATACCATCTCTCTCATTGGTAGTATTGATAAGTTGTGGCTTTGTTATCTTCCTAAAAGGTTTGTTAAACAAAGCAAAAGTCAACGCATCTAAAATGGTGGACTTACCTGCACCATTTGCGCCGACAATAATATTTGTGTCATGTTCGGTTAGATTAACTTCTGTCCACTGATTACCAGTGCTTAAAAAGTTTTTCCACCTAACCCTTTGAAAGCAAATCATAGTCTAAGTCATCAGGGGGAACAACTATGTCGTCTTCCCCAATAATAGTATAACGGTATCCATGCATTTCACATACTTGAACTGCAGAATTGTCATCAACTTCGATGACATGCATCTCTGGGTATCCGGTATCCTCTAACATTATAGCATACCTTGTGGCATCATCCTCTTCTTCAAAAAGATACAACACTTTGTCCCCATGCGTATTGGATACAGCATACGCACCTTCATCTTCCTTCCCAGAGACTGCAAGCAAATACACTACCCTACCTCACAAGCCTCCTGGTATACGTCCTTGAGTAGTTTTTTGACTTTAGATTTGTCAACTTGAGTTTCAGTCTCATCGATGTATTTACTCAAAAGAGACAAAGTATCCTCTGACTCTTGTCCTTGATCTTCATACGTTACAAATCCAGTACCATAATCAATACTCTCAATAGTTTTTAGTTCAGCAACACCTGCTTTATACAACTTATCAATGAACTTGTCAAGCTTAGTTCCTGTTCCCTTATTCTTTACAATGACTTTAACAATCTTATCCTCATAAGGAAGAGCATTAAAAGTTTGATAGTTAGTATCATCAAAGAATATCTTTTCAAAAATATTATATGGATTATTAACTGGAGTATGTTCTAAAGTTTCAGTATCGAAGATATGAAATCCCCTAACGTCTCCATGATCGTTCCAATAAATTTCGTACGGATTGCCCAAGTAATGAATGTTATCTTGAGAATTCCTATGATGATAATGACCGGAGTATACCTTTTCAAACCTTTGATAAATGCCTTTATCTTGTCCATGCTCCATTACGTGATGTGCATTAGCAAGGAAACCATTCAGTTCCAAATGTCCCATCACAACACGACATTTTGATTTCCCCAACTTCTTATATGTATCTTCCTCATTCTCCATGTTAACCCATGGAACAAATGCTATATCTAACCCACCAATATTTAACTCCTCATATTCAGTGACAACATGGATATTATCATACTCTCGTAATAATAGTTCGCAAGCGTTAACTTTATTAGTGTTCTTATAATAGGCCGTGTGATTACCGACAACACATTTAAGATCAATCCCCCTATCGCGTAATATGTCGAAATAATTGTCTTTAGCCCACCGGAGTGCAGAATAATTAATACCTGTACGATTATCGAAAGTATCACCCATATCAATACAAAGGGTGATGCCATTATCTTCCAAGTACGGGAAAAAAACTTCCTCATAGAATTTTGCGAAGAAGTCATGGAATAGTTTGGAGTTTTTTCTTGCACCGAAATGTTGGTCAGTTATTACTGCAACCTTCATTGATAACCTGAGCGCAACTTGGTGTGGATATTATCCTTGATACTATTATAGTCTGAATAGTTCCCGCCGTCAAGTGTATTATCATCAACCATTACTTGCTCATATCCAGAACGTTCTAAGATCTTGTTCTTGACTTCCAGTTGACGCTTCTCTCGTTGGATACGCCGAAGAAACGCATAATGTATGATCTGAGTGAAGTAAGCAAAAGGATTACTGGACTTAGCAGGATCAAAGTTATTAATATACTGAACACAATTTTCAATGCCATCACATACCATATCATCCTTGAACATATAGTTCACAAAGTTTGGTTTATATGAAAGGTGCGTTGCTATCTTTAAAAAACACTCTCCCAAATAGTTTGTAATCCTGGGTTTAGGATTCCCCAGTTCTTCTGCTTCCTTTACGGAAGTCTTATAAGCAACAATAGCAGCAAGAAACTCTTTATTGTTAACGTAGTGTTCTGACCTGGCCCTGCGTCTCGGCATAGTTGTAATTGCCATAGGTATTATTCTCACATAAACATATTATATCATGGGCTTGACAAAGTGTCAAAATGTCACTAGAATAACTCTGTGGAGGTTGATGGGAATAACTTAGCTATTCTTTTTCTTTTTGATAGAGTTTTTCTAACATCTTCTTGGCATCTGCAACACTAGATATGTAACCCATACGTCTATCTATACGAGATCTAGTGCCTTCCTCTGCAGAGTCAGCAACAAACCTTTGATGAATAGTAATCATTTCTAGATCATTACATTCTACCATCGTTAATATATTCTTCATATCTAATACCATCATATCTTCATTACTTGTTTTTATCCATGGTTCTACTTTATATCCTGCTGACATATGGGACCCAGGCAATTTAACTTGCGATACCATTACTGGGTGATGTATTAATAAAAGAGTTCTATTATCTTCATCACACGCGCAAACTCTCGCGAAAACTTCTTCCCCCGATATTAACTTTAACGATGCGTAGAAATCTTCTTCCATACTATCCTTTTAACTTAATGGACATTATCTCATAGTTGAACTGTTCTTCATTGTACGTTTTGATGCGTTCTATTAAATGATTAAGTGTGTAGTTTTTACGAGATTGATGTGTACAATCATCAGCAACATCATATAACATAGCCTTTACTTTTCCTTTTCCTTTTCGTAGAACTCGTCCAATAGACTGGAGGTTCCGTACTCTTGATTTAGAAGGAGAAGCAAAAATAACGTTATGTAACCTCCTAATATTGATGCCCGTTGAGAATGTTCCATAAGATGCTACAATGATTGCATTATTTTCTGATTCAGTAATGAACCGAACCCTTTCACGCTCGTCAGCTGCCACCCCACCGTGAATAAAAAATATTTTACGATTTGCTGACTTTTTATTATTTATTAAATTATACAGTACTTCTCCATGTGAGGCAACCCTACTGTAAAGTATTAGAGTATTACCTTTTAAGTCTATAGCAAGGTTTGTAAGAAAGTTATTTCTTTGTTCATGAGAAATAAGATATTGTATTTCATCTTCATAGGTTTCAAACTTTTGTGGTGGATGTTTTAAAACGAGACATGTAATGTCGAGTTTTGCGAGTTGACCTTTCTCCATCAACTCTTTGGTTCTTGTGACCTTATAAGTAGGACCAAACAATCCTTCTAATACCCACTTATGTGTTTGGGTACCATCCAATGTACCAGTAAACCCAAACCTATGCTTAGCTGTATGTAACTTAGTCATGATGTTGACTAAGGACTTAGACTTAAATAAGTGTGCTTCGTCTCCTATAACAACTTCAAATCTTTCAAAGAACTTACGTGGTAACTTATGAACAGATTGCCATGTAGTTATTACAACAGGAGCATTAGTTTGTTTTTCTTTCCCACTATAAATGCGGTGACACAATGACTCAACATCCCATCCATATTCCTCAAAGTCCTTATACATCTGCTCTACCAGGCTTGTCGTGGGAACAACTACCAGAATACTTTTTTTGGTCTCTGTATAATATCTCGCGATCGCGTATATCATCAGAGACTTACCGGAAGCTGTGGGACTTACCAATAACCTTCTATTGTGTCTTAGAGCATCGTATACTCCCTCAACCTGATAAGAACGAGGTTCGTGAACACTTATCGCGTTCATATAATCTTTAACCCCTTCCATTGAAATCATATCATTGACTTCAAATGGAGGACCAAAATATTTGTTATCTAAAAACTTATAATCGTATCCGTATTGTTTACAAAACTGTGCGATCTTATCTAATAGACCTACATAAATTTCTCCAGTTGCGGTAGAAAATAATCGTATCTTTCCATCCCAGTGTTTATTGCGGTATTGAGGCATGAACTTGGCCCCAGGAACCTCAAAAGTAAAGTGGTCTGACAGTTCCTGATAGATGTGAGGTTCTGCCTGTATTCGTAGAAAGACTTCATTCTTCTTTTCAATCTCAAGATCAACCATAACCAGCGATGAATTTCTGCCATTCGATCGCATTCTTTATTTGATAAGTTCTGTTAGTTATCTGTTTCAGAATGCTCTCAATATAATTTAGGAGAGTTTCATAATAGTCAATTTTAAGATTTATATCCATTAACTTCGTGTCTGCATCAAGATACTTGGTCATAGTATCCTTATCCCTTATCTTCTTTCCAAAGGGATTGTCTATGTACACTTCTGGATCTGCTTTGCCAGAATAGTATTCATATCTTTCATGTCTAATATTCTTTCTTTGTTGCTCTGCTTTCTTCCTCAGCAATAAGAAGTTATTAAACATCTCATGATACTTAGCATGTAATGCTGGTATCTTTAATGATTCTGTATGAAGATTATCTTTGTCAATCTGTGAGTCTTTCTCCCACATACTTTGTAAAGTTTCAAGATTCACATTCGCTGACCCTGGTTATTAACTATCTCGTAAATGGTGTACTTAAATGTTACCTCTGCAGTAAAGTAATCAATGTCACCTGGTGTGGCATCAAACTGAAGTGTTGTTAAATCAGTTGGCCAGAGATCATTGAATTTTACCATAAACTGCGAGTTTTGTGAAGAGTTTAATACTTGCAGTGTACCATCACTAGTTAAGTTATCTGGGTTTCTGGGATCTCCATCTGCAAAATCTCCATGCCCAGACCATAGATCATATATCTCTCCGAGATTATCTGGGAATGCAATACCACGCATCCAGTTCTGGATCTGCATATAGTTTGTAAGATCTTCATCAATCAAGAATCTCAAGGCAAAATCTTGAAACTCCATCTTATCACCAACCTGAGGAATATCCTTAAGGTATGTTGGTTGTGGTGCAGGATTAATATTAAGACCTGGTATCTGTGCAGAGTTGCTGAAGAAACTTACCTTAGGGCATTTTGTCAATACAAATCTAAACCCAACAGGTGAGAGAAAGTTCCTGTTCTCTACTTGCTTATCAAACGGATTAACGTTTGGTCTAGTGGCAGTACGTGTAGGCATTATTCTCTCTCTATTTCAGCGCGAACATCACGTTCTATTTCCCTTTTTAATGCTTCACGTTCTCTCATTTTCTTCTTCTTATCATCTTCTTCACGTTTCTTTTCGAGTTGCTTTTCACGTTCATCCCTAATAGAATCCCTCGTTTTGGTACGATGATCCATCACCTTCTTTTTAGTACGCTGTATGCGTTTAAGTTTTTCGTCTTGAGACCACTCGTTAAACGTTTTCATCTCTATTCATCTGCTCCTCTAGTTTTTCCTTTGCTGCTTTTAT
>VTLG01011346.1_pt1 | contig 24960 bp, 18 predicted proteins | sample 4694571 | NCBI WGS metagenome assembly VTLG01 (sample SAMN12604809, study PRJNA352737) | marine metagenome | biome: ENVO:00000447; feature: ENVO:00000209|ENVO:00000569|ENVO:01000036; material: ENVO:00002151; isolation source: viral sequences binned using virsorter ...
AAGATAAGACCGATGCGTATGCAGCATTAGATCAAACAGATGTCGATGATTACTTACAGGAAATTTTAAATGAACCTGTAACATGTGACTGTCAAGAATAATGAGAAAACATCCTTATGATAAACTACTCGAACGAAAGCGTAAGTGGTCTCCCGTACAGGCCACACCAGGGAAGCTACGCCCTGGAAGTGAGGAAACCATACGACGTGCTCTCGCAGTACGTCATATGGAGCTACCTGTGGGTACCTTTATTACGGAAGCCCTTGAGAAGACTGTTCCCGACAACGCTAGAAAACTACTTGAGGATAATGTAAAAGATGAAATCCGCCATGATATTGCTCTACAATACATAGTAGATGCCCATGGCGCAGATGAAAATGCAGAAAAAGAAGGAAAACTATTAAGAGATGCTTGGATTTCACACCCTGATCACACTATTACAAAAGCTCTGGTCGCCGAGCGGGCCATCTTCTTTGTTCTACTCCCTTTCTTTAGGTTTAACGGGGATGCTGCTCTTCGTACAGTATCTGCTGACATTAGCCGCGACGAACAGATCCACGTCGGAACTAATAGTCTTGTATGTACTGAGTTGGGTGTACGTGCTTCTAATTCTTTGGATAAACTTAGGAAAGCCACCATTAACTGGGTTGTTGAACCCCTAGGTATAAATACTACCGATAAATATTTAGACAAAAAATTTTGGCTGGATGCTAGCGATCGCTTAATGTATGAGGGTAAAGCCCCAGAATTTTCTGATACACAGCGAGCTCGTATGCCAGCATTCTTTGAACATGCAAACACAAATCTCCCTAAGTACGCTTAAGCTCCACTCGGAGAGACTAGACAAACTGGTTGCCCAAATAGAAAACGAGTTCCCATGGCAACCAGTCCATCCAAAGGAACCAATTGAATCAATCATGTATCGTGCTGGACAAGACAGTGTGGTGCGTAGAATTAAACACTTATTAGATGAAGAAAACTAATGTGTATAAAATTTCCAAAACCCGAGCCACCACAAGCATTAAAACCACCTCCAGCGATAACACCTAGGGTTGAAAAAGATACATCAGTGAAGCCTAAGAAACAAGAACTACTTGACCCTACTGATAAGAAGGGAGTTGAATTCGGATCTTCTAAAAAGCAAGGTGCTGGAATTACAACTAGAGCTAGAGGTACTGAAGCCTTAAGAATACCATATAACCCTGGTGGTGGTGGTAATACTGGTGGAGGTTCAGGAGTGAACGTATAATGATAGGAGCAAAAGAAAGGTACACTAAACTGTCTACGGATCGATCACAATTTTTAGAGACAGCTGTAAAGTGTTCTGAATTAACCTTGCCATACTTAGTACAACGTGATACTAGCTCAAGAGCTGGTGCTAGAAAATTAACTCAGCCCTGGCAATCAGTCGGTGCAAAAGCTGTAGTAACATTGGCAGCAAAATTAATGCTTGCCCTTCTTCCTCCACAAACAAGCTTCTTTAAACTACAAGTCAGAGATGATAAGTTAGGTGAAGATCTTGATCCTAAGATGAAGAGTGAACTTGATCTATCCTTCTCTAAAATAGAGAGAATGATTGGTGATTATATAGCTGCTTCTAATGATAGAGTAGTAGTACACCAAGCACTTAAGCATCTGATTGTATCAGGTAATGCCCTTATTTATATGGGTAAGGATGGTCTTAAACACTATCCACTACAAAGGTACGTTGTTAACAGAGATGGTAACGGTAATATAGTAGAGATAGTCACGAAAGAATTAGTTCATCGTGAATTAATAGGGATTGAACTGCCCGAGAAAGTACCTAATGATCCGAATGGTGACTACAGTTCAGGAGAAGACGACGTAGAAGTATACACTTGCGTTAAGAGGGATGAAGGTAATGGTCGTTGGGTATGGTACCAGGAAGTAGAAGGACAAATCATTCCTGGTAGTCGTAGTACAGCACCTAAGAACGCTAGTCCCTGGTTAGTTCTTCGTTTCAACACAGTCGATGGAGAGGACTACGGACGTGGTAGAGTAGAAGAGTTCCTAGGAGACCTACGCAGTCTCGAAGGGCTATCACAGGCGCTTGTAGAGGGCTCTGCGGTAGCATCTAAAGTTATCTTCCTAGTCTCACCATCAAGTACAACTAAACCACAGACATTATCAGCTGCTGGTAACGGTGCTATCATTCAAGGTAGACCTGATGATGTTGGTGTAATACAAGTAGGTAAGACAGCTGACTTTGCTACAGCTTCTAACCTAGCTACTAGTTTAGAGAAAAGAATACTAGAAGCTTTCCTTGTTATGAATCCACGTCAAGCAGAACGTGTTACAGCTGAAGAGGTACGCCTTACACAGATGGAATTAGAACAACAGTTGGGTGGTTTATTCTCACTGTTAACTGTTGAATTCTTGAAACCATATCTAGATCGTATTCTATTAGTACTAGGTAGAGCAAATCAGATACCTAAAATACCTAAAGAATATGTACGTCCTCAAATTGTAGCTGGTGTTAATGCACTTGGCCGTGGTCAAGACAGAGAAGCACTTACTACATTCGTAGGTACAATCGCACAGACATTAGGAGCTGAAGCATTACTTAAATATATTAATCCTTCAGAAGCTATCAAACGTTTAGCTGCTGCTCAAGGTATTGATATACTTAATCTAGTTAAGACTGAAGAGCAACTACAACAAGACTTACAAGGTGCACAGCAACAACAGATGCAGTCATCTATAGTAGATCAAGCTGGACAATTAGCAGGTACTCCAATGATGGACCCTGATAAAAACCCTGATGCTTTAGATACAGCTACAGCTATAGCTAATGCTGGATTACAAAGTGCAAATCAACCACCTGAATAATTATGGCAGAAACATTAACAGTAGATACATCACCTGAAGTAGGTGCAGTAGGAGAAGTAGATGGAGTACAACTCTCTGCAGATGAGCAGGATTCTCTAGCTGTTGGCGAACAAATAGTTGAACAGCAAGAACAGATGCTTGCTGGTAAATATAAGAATGCTGAAGAATTAGAGAAAGCCTATATAAATCTTCAAAAAAAATTAGGAGAAGATGGCAAAGAAGAAGATACGCCTGAAGCTGAACAAGAAGAAGTGTTGCCAGAAGAATCTGAAGAAAGTTCTGAAGAGCCTAGTGAAGCAGCTGACTTAATATCTTTAGCTTCAGAAGAGTTTGAAAAGAATGGAGAGATTACTGCAGATACTATGGCTGCCTTTAATGAAATGAGCAGTGCAGATTTAGTCAATGCTTACATAGAATTACAAGCTAGCGGTAAGTTAGAATCTACTGCAGATGACTCAGCTGATATATCTAATGCCACTGTAAATGAAGTGAAAAATTTTGCAGGAGGTGAACAGTCATATCAGAATATAGTTAATTGGGCTAGTGAAAACTTGGATCAAACTGCTATCGATGCTTTCGATGGTATAATAGGTACAGGTAATGTAGATGCTATTAAATTAGCAGTGACTGGACTTAGGTCTCAGTATGAAAATGCAAATGGATACGAAGGAAGAATGGTAACAGGAAAACCACCTACAAATACTAAGGATGTATACCGTAGCCAAGCAGAACTTGTGAGAGCTATGAGTGACAAACGATATGATAATGATCCTGCATATAGACAGGATGTCATTGAAAAACTAGAACGATCAGACAACCTACAATTCTAAAACTATGGCATACGGTGTAAGGAAAGGTGTCCTTGGTTCTGATGAATCAGGGAAAATCAAAGGTGCTAAAGGTCCGAAGAAACCAAGTGATGTAACTTTACCACCTGTAAAGAAAGCTAAAGTTTCACCTAGAAATAAAATACCAAATTCGGTTAATGCGTAATGACAGATTACAGTAAGTTTAATAAGAAGGTTGAGTCAGCTAAAGGTCAGCCTCCTAAAAAGAAAATTAAAATACTATTAGACGCTGCAAAGATTTACCCTAAAACTTAATGTTGTAGTGGCGACCCGAACCTTCGTCCTCGCCCGGTACATTTATTATAACCACAATGCCAAACAACATTCATGCAACCGAGCCTCAAGTACAAGTAGTTGATGTAAACTACTATGAAAATGCAGAGCGTGTCAATGGACAGCTTGCTATGATAGGGTTCTGGGCTGCATTAGGTTCCTATATCTTTACTGGACAAATCATACCTGGTGTATTCTAGGTAACACGGCGGCTCGATAGTCGAATCAGTAGAAGCCACAGGCAGCTGCGTCCGTTCATTCCCTTCTGGGAACGCATGAAACCACATCATGGAACGGGGGTGTGGTACTAAGGAGAAGATCCATGCAAAAAAAGATCCAACTAAAGTATCGCGGCGTGCCTTATACAAGACAACGTTAAATTTTTTAAATGAAAACATTAGCACTAGCACTCTCTTCCACACTCGTTGCAGTACCGGCTTCCGCCGGAGTCTACGTGAACGTGGAGAACAACGGCTCATACGATGGAGCTGACTACACAGGATCTACCACTGACCTCCATGTAGGTTATGAAGGTGGGACTGATAGCTTTGGATACTACATTCAAGGTGGTCCAGCAATCGTAGCAACCGATGGTGCTGACGATACCGACAACCAGTTGTCAGGTAAAGTCGGTGCGACTGTAGCAGCAACAGAGAAGCTTGACTTCTATGGCGAGCTTGCAGTCCAAACCAACGATGGTGATACCGACAACTCTTGGGCAACTAAGATCGGTACTAAGTATAAGTTCTGATGAAGTATCTAGAATCCCCATTGGCATGCCTTATCATGCTTATGGGGTTCTTTATTCTTATAGAGGGTCTACATATGCTTGAACATGAGCACTGTAGATCCTGCCCACCATGTCAAACAGAGGAATACTAATGGCCCAACAGTCAACAGGTTTAGGTGTAGCAGCAGTTACGCCAATAGTACCTGATTCAAGAGCAGCAAAAGCAAATGAAGAACTGCTAGCTGATATCAGAGATAATACTCCTAGTGATTCTCAACCACCTGGAGTTGATGTAGATTACAATTCTTTAGAAGAAGCCCTAGCTGGGGATTAATAGGAATGGGAGCACCTCAAAGTCGGACTCCCTTTTCATTGGCACTGGCCCTGTACGCAGGATACCCTTTGCCGTCTAGACGGTGGGAAAGACCACAACAAATTGATCAAACAATTACGTACGTAAGACAGTAAACAATACAAACCTTTTAGATTAATGGCCCAACAGCAAACGGACGCCTCATCCAGTGTGGTATGGGGTGGTGCCGATAATGGTGCGGATACCACAACCGCTGCCAGAAGAGAACTTTATTTGAAGTTATTTTCTGGTGAGATGTTTAAAGGATTTCAACGCAATACAATTGCAAGGGATCTGGTAACACGCCGCACCTTGAAGAACGGCAAATCATTGCAGTTCATCTTCACGGGTCGCACAAAGGCTGAATTCCATACTCCTGGTAATAGCATTCTTGGTAATAACGAGAAGTCTCCCCCAGTAGCAGAGAAGACAATCACTTGTGATGACCTATTAATCTCCAGTGCATTTGTATATGAGTTAGATGAGACTCTTGCACATTATGATTTGAGAGGTGAGATCTCTCGTAAGATTGGTTATGCTCTCGCAGAGAACTATGACCGTCGTATTTTCCGCGCTATCACTAAGGCTGCTAGACAGCCAGCTCCAGTTAGCATGAATAACTTCAAGGAGCCAGGCGGAAGTATTGTTAAGGTTGGTACTGCAGCAAGTACAACCGCAACTGATTGCTACGACTCAGATAAGTTAGTACGAGCCTTCTTCGAAGCAGCTGCTATCCTAGATGAGAAGGGTATTTCAGGTGACGGTCGTGTAGCTGTACTCAACCCAAGACAGTACTACGAATTGATAAGGAACTGTGCAACTAACAACCTTATCAACCGTGACGAGACAGGTGACGCATTACAATCTGGTAATGGAATCCTTGACATTGCAGGCATTAAGATCTACAAGTCAATGAACATCCCATTCCTAGGTGACTATGGTGTTAACCTAGCTAACTTACCATCTGGTGCTGTATCTAACATCAACGAAGCCGCTTCCAAAGGTAACTTTATTGGTGAAGATATGGATGACCAAGACGCTTCTACTACTCCTAGTGGACAGAAGACCGTTAACAACTACGGTACTGCTGCTAAGTTTGGTGGATCCTGTGGCTTGATCTTCCAGAAGGAAGCTGCTGGTGTGGTTGAAGCAATCGGACCTCAAGTTCAAGTTACTTCAGGTGACGTATCCGTGGTTTACCAGGGAGATGTTATTCTAGGTAGGTTGGCAATGGGAGCTGACTTCCTTAACCCTGCAGCCGCTGTTGAACTCGTAGCTGGAGTTGATGTATCTAGCAACTGGAACAACACTGCTGTTTCTAACGCAAGCTTCACTTAAGCTTAGTGTAATATTAACCAACATATATGGGGAGTTCTCACGCTCCCCTTTTTTTATTATAAAATTTTATGGCTACCACAATAGATACCGAGACCGAACTCTCCGCTGTAAATTCAATACTGGGAGCCATAGGTCAATCACCTGTTACTACTCTAGGTACTAGTACTGTAGATGGAGGAGTAACGGCATATGACAACCCAGAAGTAGCGTTCGTATATAATTTATTAAGAGATGCTAACCTTGATGTACAGAATGAAGGATGGCATTTTAATACTGAGAAGCATGTAACCTTCACACCAGCTGATGTTGGGGGTGTTAAGAAGATTGCTATAGGAAGTGATATATTAAAGATGGATGTAACCAAAGGCTGGTCACATAAGCAATTCGACGTAGTAAATAGGAACGGATACCTGTATGATAAGTATGATCATACTGATGAATGGGATTCAGGTGATATGCTTTTAGATGTTACAAGATTATTTGAGTATGAAAAGTTACCACCAGTATTTAAGAGGTATGTAACATATAAAGCAAGTCAAATGGCAGCTGTACAACTTGTTAATAATTCACAATTAGCACAACTGTTACAACAACAAGCATTATTAGCTAGAGCTGCATGCTTAGAATATGAAACTACTCAAGGTAACTCATCTATGTTTGGATTCCCTGAGGATTCAGTTTATCAAACCTATCAACCTTGGAGGACTATAGCAAGATAATGTCAGGTATAACACAAGAGATTCCTAACTATGGTACTGGTGGTATATCAGAACAGCCTGATCAATTGAAGGTACCTGGTCAAGTAAAAGATGCTGTCAATGTTATTCCTGATGTTATCCATGGTCTATATAAAAGACCAGGATCTGAACGAGTAGGTACAGCTAAGTTAGCTAGTGTACAATCTAATGGATCATGGTTCCATTACCATAGAGACCAAGAGGAAGGTAATTATATAGGTCAGATAGATTCTAATGGTACTGTACGAGTATGGGACTGTGAGACTGCTGCGTTAAGAACTACTATTTATTCTAAATCTTGGGTAGCTAGTACAGAATACGAAGTAGGAGACAGAGTTAAGAATGGATCTAACGTTTATGTATGTGATACAGATGGTACTTCAGCAAGCTCAGGTGGTCCCACAGGTACTGGATCTAATATAACAGATGGATCAACTAGGTGGGATTTTGTAGAAACATATTCAGCAAGAGAAACTAGGATTAAAAATTATTTAAAAGCAAGTAGTGCTTCAGCTACAGAAGATCTACAGACTCTTACAATTAATGATACTACTTTTGTAACTAATAGAACTAAAAATGTAGGTACTACAGGTACTACAGGTACTGCAAGCGATACACATAGAGCTTATGTAGAACTTTTAAGATCAGAGAATGGAAGACAGTATGGTTTAAATCTTTTCACAGAAGAAACAAATCAAAGTACTCTTACTGTAGCTACCAGGATAAGAATAACAGGTGATAATTTATATGAAGGTGGTGGTGGTGCAGCTTGTACAGGAATAGGTACTCAAGTATTTAATGTAAGTGCTGATGGACATGTAGAACATGTGATTGCAGAAAGCAGTGTTAATATATCAACTGATACTATTACTATTACTAACCATGGCCTATCAACAGGCAATGTAGTTACCTATAGAAGTGCTGGTGATACTGCAGGCGATAGTTCTGAAACTTCCGGCTTTCAAAGAATGACACCACTGGAAGATGCATTCCAATATTATGTAATTAAAGTAGATAATAATAATATACAATTAGCAGAGACTGCTGCTGATGCTGCTGCTGGTACTGATATTAATCTTACTAACGATGGTAACGATCAGCAATTCATTACTACTATGCCTTACCCTGATGTAGAAGTAAAGAATGCTGCTGGTAATAGAGTAACTACAGGTAAGAAAAATTTAGTTTTCAGATTAAATACTAATGGTCAGCAAGGTGCGATAAATGCTTCTCAACCAGGTACTGGTTCTGAGATGGCTGGTCAGGATTATCAATGTAGTTACAGAAGAGAGATAACATTATTACATGGCGGTGAAGGTTGGGTAACAGGTGATACAGTGAGAGTTCTTATGGACGTAGCTGGAGGAATTGAAGCAGAAGGGGGTAGTTCAGGTACAAGTAGACGCTTCAGATCTCCTGCATGGTATACTATAGAAGTAGAGGAACATTCATCAGTAACTGTTAAAGCTAGAGTTGGTAGTACTACAGGTGCTGGTTTAATTAGACCTAGCCCTACTCCATTTGATTCTGATACTGCAGTAACTCCTGATATAATACTTGGTGATATAGAAGATGCTTTACCTAGTGATATAACTGGTACCATCATTGGTAACGGTATCTATCTAACATCTTCTAATTCCTTTAATGTAGAAATAGTAGATTTAGACTTAATGAGAGTTATGACTTCTACTATAGATGACATAGGTAAACTACCGATACAGTGTAAGCATGGCTATATTACTAACATAAGGAATACTCAACAGTCTGATGAAGATGATTACTGGCTTAAGTTTGTAGGTGAAAACAATAGTGACGGTGCTGGTACTTGGACTGAATGTGCTAAGCCAGGTATTGTAAAAGGCTGGGATCCTGATACAATGCCTCATATATTACAACGTCAATCAAATGGTGATTTTCTAGTTGATGAATTCGAATGGGCTGACCGTGAGGTAGGTGATGATAATACTAATCCTATACCATCTTTCAGTGGTAAACCTATTAATAAAGTACTATCCTATGCTAATAGGTTAGCTTTCCTATCAGGTGAGAACGTAACATTATCTAGACCTGCTACTTTTGGTAAACCTAATTTCTGGGCTGATACTGCTTTAACTGTTAGTATCATAGACCCAATAGATATATCTTCTTCATCTAAATATCCTGCTGATTTATTTGATGGAATAGAAATAACTACTGGTTTACTAATATTCAGTACAAACCAACAATTCTTATTATCATCTGATGCAGAACAATTATCAGCTGAAACTGCTAAGCTAAGAGCTGTATCAGCATTCAATTATAATAAAGTAGTACCTCCTATATACATGGGTACTAGTGTAGCTTGGATTGATAACACTAATAAATATAGTAGGTTTGTTGAAACAGCTGATGTTGCAAGAGAAGGTGAACCAGTAGTACAAGAGACTAGTAAACTTGTACCTACTTTGCTGCCTAAAGAAATAGATTTAATAGCAGATTCAAGAGATAACAGTTTAATTCTATTTGGTAAAACAGGAAGTGATACTGTAATAGGGTTTAGATATTTTAATACAGCAAGAGAAAGACAACAAGCTTCTTGGTTTAAGTGGAAACATAATGAGAAGTTACTATATCATTTCATTGTTAATGATGAGTATATATTCTTAGATGAAGATCATTTCTTACAGAAGATAAACTTAATTCAAGGTGCTGATGACCCAAGTGTAACTCAAACTGATGTAGGAGAGACTACTAACTTCTTATTACATCTAGATAATTGGACTACTATATTTGGTGGTGTATACAATTCAACCACTAAGAAAACTACATTCACTCATGGTACTAATAGCTGTGTATTTAACTGGCAGTCTGATATACCAGATCCTAATGGTGATTTAGTACTAGTTGATGTTAATTCATCTACAGCTAGAGTAGGTAGATATGTTAAAGCTGAAAGTATAAATTCAGGTACATCATTTGTAGTAGAAGGAGATTGGGCTACTAATGTTACTAGCAGTAACCCCTTACATATAGGTTACCTCTATGAATATAGTGTTAAGTTCCCTAGAATATATAGAGTCAGTCTTGATGGTCAAAGAGTCAGGTCAGATACTAGAGCTTCTTTAGTTGTACATAGGATTAAATTAAACTTTGGTAAGATAGGATTATATGCAACTACACTGGATAGAGTAGGTAAACTACAGTATACAGATGTATATGAATCTAGTGATTTAGATGAATATAATGTAGATGATGCTCCCTATCTAAGTAGAAAGATTAAAACAATACCAGTATATGAGAAGAATGAGAACGTAGCAATAACTTTAAAATCAAGTCACCCTGCCCCTGCTACATTATATTCAATGGCATGGGAAGGTGCATACACACCCAAACTATACAATCGTGGATAGATATACCACACTTCCTTGTACGTTGGAGGCTGCCTTAGAGGTGGCTTCTAACTTACGACAAGAAGATCGTAGAGAAATTGAAGAGGGATGGGGGTATGATCCTATGGAATTACTTCCCACATTTCTTGACGATGACTTCTGCGTTTATTTCACTGCACCCAACGGCAGGACTGCTGGAATGGGTGGAATCAATGGTACTGTTATATGGATGGTAACCACACCTGTTATACATGATTACCCTATAGGTTTTGTTAAAGAAGCTAAACGAGTGTTAGCTACTAGAGAAGAACCTATCTTAGGGAATGTTGTAGACAAGCGTAATACAGTTCATTTGAGATTATTGAAATATTTAGGGTTCAAATTTTTGAGAGAAATTTCTCACGGACCCAACCAATTAACCTTTATCGAATTTTGCCGTGTGCGCACAAGATAGCAACAAAGCTGCCAGACAGCAAGCTAAAATAGAAAACGAAAGAGCTCACTTTAATCAAGGAGTGAAAGCTACAGATTATTGGAGTAAGGAAACTAGGTGGGTACAACGTAAAGATAGAATCACACGTGGTACTAGCATTGAAAGGAGTGATAACTACTCCGCTGCTTTATATATGAAAGGTAAGGCTAATGAACAAATAGCTCAATTATATAAAGAACAAGCAGCTAACCAAACAGTATCAGGTAAAACTGGTGTAGGCGTTTCAACTAAATTTGGCTGGACAAAAAGGAATGAAATACTTACAAAACAAGCTAGTATAGAATCATCAATTGATAATGTCTTTGGTAGACAATGGGATCAAAAAGAAGTAGCTATAAATAGACATTACAATAAAGCTATGGCTCAGAATAGACAACAGTTAGGCATACCTGGTGCTGCACCTTTCCCTACCTACATGCCTGGTAAAGCTAATGATGCAGGTCTGAAGAATTTACAGATGGGACTAAGTATGTTTGGCACAGTATTTTCTGATATCAGACTTAAAGATAATATAGAAGAAGTAGGTAAATCACTTAAGGGATATAAGATATATGAATGGAATTATAAATCTGATCCTACTAGACGTTACCGTGGAGTTATGGCACAAGACGTTGTTAAAATTAATCCAATGGCTGTAGGTATTAAGGATAATTATTTAACTGTAGATTATAATAAAGTTGATGTAAACATGGAGGTTGTGTTATGAGCAGCTCTTATTATGCAGCAATAGGTAAGAAAACAGATGCTCCTTTAACAACAAGTGTAGCAGATGCTTATGCAGATGATGAATATAATTTATCCCAATCAATTACAGAAGATAATGCTAGTCTTGAATCATCTAGAAATCAATACTTTGATTCTCTAATCACTGCTTATAATAAGAAGTTTGAAGCTCAGGAAAGACTACCTACTCAATTATTAAATTTAACTCAGTCTGGTATGCAGGCTAAAGGTATAGTTGATGATTGGTTAGAGTATGAGAAAAGAATGAATGAGTTTAAGAAGGTTCTTTATAAGCCATTACCTGAAGGTGAGATGCCTAAATGGGCAAAGGGTGATGCTAGAATCTTGGAACACCCTGAACTTTTAGATCCTGATGTAGCTAGAGAAGATAAGTTTTCAGCAGAAAGAGATGCAATTAAAGCTGAAACTATTACTGTCTCTAATGAACTTATTAAAAATGGTGAAGTTGAAATAGGACAAGAAGTTGCTGAGGGACCAAAGAATGAATACGGTATAAGTAATTATACTCTAGATCATTTATATGAGAAGACAAAAACTACAGTTTTAGATGAAGAACCAGCTTACTGGGAGAAAGCTAGAGCTGGTTTATCGGTACCTATGCCTGGTCAATATCATGTTGATGGTAATCAAATATATAAAACCTTTGATGAAGCTTCTAATATAGCTGAGAAGAGATACATCATGGGTAAGATTATGAATCATTATCTCTACTCTAATCAAGATCTTGCAGGTAGTAGACCTGGTAGATATAAGAGAAGTTTCGTAATGCCTTTAATGGAAAGGTATGAAACTAGAATGAAAGATGCGATTGAAAATGTAGGTAAAGCGCATCATGAAGTTCAAACAAAATTACGTGCAGAAGATTTAGAATATAAACTTCAAACAAATCCTGGTTACTTTGTTGATTATGCAAATGTATATAAAGGAGCACATGATGGTTCTTATCAATTAGCTAGAAGAGAAGCTGCTAATACTGTAGGAAGACTTGCTGAAACTGGTGCTCTAAGTAGAGGTACAGTAGAGCAAGTATTAGACACACCCTTTAAAGCTCGTGATGGGTCGACACAGACAGTACGTGAGTATTGGAGTGATGATGCTAGTATAATGTTAAAGGGTGTACGTAATTATGAAACTGCAGAAGTTGAGAATGCTAAACAAGAAGCTGATGCTAAGCAAAGGATATGGATAGATGATAAAATAGCACAGGTTAATGATAGTAAAATACCTTATACAAACGATCAGAAAGCAGAACTTATAAAAGATTTTATGAGTACTTTCAGAGTTAGTTATGAACAAGTCCCTGATAAATTAAAGAATCTTTATACTCAAGGTGGTGCTGATGATCAATTGTTAGATTATGAATTAACTAAAAGACGTAATAGAGGAGAGACATTAACTGCAGCTGATCTTGCTTTTAGTGATCCAGATATGAGAGAAGAATGGTTAAGGAAGATAGGTTCTGATGGAGGAGGTATCGATACATCACGTAGAGATAGTTTCATTATAGGTAAAGTAGAAGCTAAGACTTTGAATACATTAGGTGAAGCTGGTAGAGGAGATGAGTGGAGAGCTTATCAAGATAATTCTACTAGAGCATTCAATGAAGCATTCATGCTTGCTAAAGCTAATGGAGCAACAGATGCAGAAGCATTTAAAGCTGGTCAAGATGCAGTAACAGATGGATTAGATATAGGTGGTACTGATGAGTCATGGTCTAAATGGGGTGGAGTAGGTCAAACTGTAGATAACGCACAGAACTTAGGTAGAGCAAAAGAAGCTTTATCCAAGGACCCAACTCTACTTGACAGTGAAGAACCATGGGTAGGTGAAGAACCTCATATACAAGAAGCTGTGCAATACCTACAAGGTAAGCAGACAAATTTACCAGTATACTATCGTAACTTCCCTAATGTTAAACTTCAACCAATTCAATTGATGAGGAGAAGATTAGAGGCAGTAGGGTTACTTAAGGATGGTGAATTAGAATTACCTGAAGATAATATATCAGAAGGATTAAATGAACTTCTTGTTAAACCATCACCAGCTAAAACATTCAGAGTCTTCAATGATGATGAAGAACCTAATGACTGGATGATTGAACAGTACAATGATGGTACTATAGAACCTGAAGAACTACGTGAGTTAATGATGTTAAGGTTGAGAGATAATGCACAGAATATGCAATCAACCTCTACTACAGATATAGACTATAGAAGATTAGTAGAATTACCACAAGAAGATATAGACAGATTCAACAAAGAAGTTGGAGAAGATTTACCACCATATTTACAGCTTCAAAATTTACAGCCAGAAGTCGCTAAGACATTCGTGGCTGATACACTGTTAAATAGAGAAGAATAAAATGCCACAAGATCCTGTTGTAGAGGTTGATCTAGATGGTCTAAAGGAAGCTGCCCAAGGTACCTTAGATTATGCAGATCAACTGAAAAAACAAAGAGAAGCTACGGCTGCTACTAAACAAGCAAATGAAGCGGAAGAGACTCAAGCTAAGGCTGAGTTAAAAGATCCGAGAGATGCAGAAGAATGGGGATTTAAAGCATTAGCAAAAGAAGGTCAATCAATTTTGTCAGGTGGTTTACAAGATACCGCCTCTTCTATTACCACCTTCCCAGAAAGAACTATAGATGCTTTCTCTGGTGAGATGGCTAGGGAAAAGAAAACAGAACAAGGTTATCAACCTGATTGGGATCCTTTTGTTGATCATGAGAATCCTATCATAACAAAAACATGGTGGGGAAAACTAGCTAGAGGTACTGTACACTTTGGTTCTATGGCTGCTGCTATCATACCTACTGCTAAATATACCTTAGGTAGATTAGGTGTAGGTGCTGCATGGGCAGGAGCACATAGTATGGTTAGAGCTGCTGGTGTGGGTGCTGTATCTGATGTTATATCTAAAGAATCAGATGGGCATAATGCATTAGGAGCTTTACGTAAACAGTATGGTTTTATAGATACACCTATATCAACAAAAGATACTGATCATCCTATAGTCATGAAAGTTAAAAACGTCATGGAAGGTATAGGTATTGGTGCTATATTTGATGGTGTAGCTATTGCTATAGGTAAAGGCTCTAAGAAAGCATATAACCTAGTTGAGAAAAGAAATGCTAGTGTTAAGAAACAAGATATAGAAAAGGGTATCTCTGAACTTAGAAGAGGAGATCAAGGGATGAGAGCTTCTAAGAATAGACCTGTTGCTGACCCACACCAAGGTGCACATATATCAGAACAGGATGCTTATGAAGCTTGGGAAACACAGAAGAAGATACGTAAGAATTGGGATGCAGAAGATGGATCTACGGGTTCTGTAACTACTCCTGTTCAACGTGAACGTATTGCAAGAGAAGGAGACATTAGTGAAGCTACAGCTGAGTCTATATTGAGGAATTTATATAGTGCTGATAAGTTTAGAGCTGTAGTTAATCAAGCTAAGAAGAGCAGAAAGTCATTAGTAGAAGTATTTGGTGATTCTATTATGGCTCATCAACGTATTACTCAAGGTAGAAATGCAGCTGAAATGTCAGCTAGAGAATACCTTGAAGATCTATATAAAGCTAAGGATACTTATGCTGTAACTAATCCTGCTGGTGAAACAATAGATACTATTGAAACTTTTACTAGTAGAAATATAGTTGTAGCTGATTTAATAACAGGTACACTTTTACATCAGATAAGGGACACAGGTATTGCTGGTAGAGAACTAGCTGATATTGTAGATCTTGGGGATATAGATGGACCTGCAGCACAAGTTGTAGATACATTACTTACATTATTATCTGAGACTAAGAAAGCTAGAATCATTAAATCTGATAACTTCAGAGCAATTGGAGCTGGTAAGCAAAGAGAATTCCTAGAGTCAACTCTAACAAAAGAGATGGCTGATACAAGGGAATCGATTATGTCTATCTTTAAACTCGCTAAAGATGATCCAGACCCTGGTTTATTGAATGCTATGTTTGAAGTATTCTCAGCTATTAAAACGATAAATAGTGTAGATGATATAGATGCTTGGGCTAGAAAGACAATGAGAGGTGGTAGGATAACACCTGATGGACCAGATAAAACTGGTGTACTTATTAGAGAGCTTGAAGGTGTATTTGTAAATAGCGTTCTAAGCGGTCCTAAGACGCCTCTAAGAGCTGTTATGGGTACAAGCACTGCAACCTTCCTTAGACCCTTTTCAATGACCTTAGGAGCTGCTATGCGGTATCCTTTCACAGGTGATACAGCTACAATACGAGCTGGCTTAGCATCAATGAATGCTATGATGGAAGCTGTTCCTGAATCATGGACTCTATTTAAAACTAAGTTAGACTCTTATTGGAGTGGTGATGTATCTAATATTAAATCACGTTATGTAGAATTTACTAGAGCTGATGATAACTGGGAGATTTTAAGAAGGTGGGCTGAAGATAGTGGTAGAGCTACTGATGCAGATAAAGCTGTATTCAGAATGGCTAATATGGCTAGGAATATGAATAATAGTAATCTACTTACTTATTCAACCAAGCTTATGGCTGCTACTGATGATGCCTTTGGATACATATTAGGTAGAGCTAAGGCTAGAGAAAAGGCTATGCGTAATGTTCTAGATATACAAACTTCAGGTGGTAAGACTCCTGAGATTACTAGAGAACTTATGCAAGCTTATGAGCAAGATTTCTATAGTCAAATATGGGATGCTAATGGAGATATAATAGATGATGCTGTTAATTTTGCTAAGAAAGAAGTAACACTAACACAACCACTAACTGGATTCTCAAAGGGATTGAATGATGTATTTACTGCTAACCCATGGGCTAAGCCTTTCTTTCTTTTTGCACGAACTGGTGTTAATGGTCTCAGCTTAACTGCTAAGCATACACCTGGTTTTAATTTCTTAGTTAAAGAATGGAATGAAATAGCTTTTGCTAGTGCTGATGATTTGACTGATGTAGCTAAGTATGGTATTAATACTCCTGAAGAACTAATCAATGCTAAGGCATTACAAGTTGGTCGTTTAGGTATAGGTACTGCTTTAGTGAGCATGGCATCATGGGCATGGATGAAAGGTAACATGACAGGTAATGGACCTACTGACAGACAGAAACGTCAGATGTGGTTAGATGCTGGTTATAAACCAAGACATCTTAAAGTAGGTGATGTATGGGTAGGATATGAATCAATCGAACCATTCAATCAAATCATGTCTATTATTGCTGATATAGGTGATAATAGTTTATTGATGGGAAATGAGTGGACAGAAAAAGAACTACTTAAGACTTCACTTGTATTAGCTCAAGGTATAGCTAGTAAATCATACTTGTCTGGTATGACACAATTTGTTGATTTATTTGCTGGTCGTCCTGGTCAAGCAGAAAGAATCATAGCAGGGTTAGCTAATAATACTGTACCTCTTGCTGGTTTAAGAAATGAAATGGGTAAATTATTCACACCTTATACTCGTGAATTAAGTTCTGGTATTGATCAAGCTATACGTAATAGAAACTTAATAAGTGAATATCTCCCTGGTGATGACTTACCTATTAAATATGATATATTAAATGGTAGACCTATTAAAGATCATGATTTCATGACTAGAGCATTCAATGCTTTTAGTCCAGTATCTTTAAATTTAGATCAATCTCCTGGTAGGAAATTCTTATTTGACAGTGGATATGATCTAAGATTGTCTACATATTTCTCACCGAATGGAGAGAATTTATCTGATTCTCCTCGTATTAGATCTATGTTCCAGAAAGCAATCGGTGAACAGAATCTAGAATATGAATTAGGTAAATTAGCTAAGCAGAAAAAGATTCAACAGTCTGTAATAGAAATGAATCGTATCATCGATTCTGGTCAACGTGGTAATTATGAGTCAGGTGATTTCTATCATAATATACAGATAGATAGAATATTCACTGCAGCCCGTAAAAAAGCATGGGCAAGTATTATGAATGATCCTTTGGTTTACGAATTAATACGTGAACAAAAAGATACAAAGATAAAAAGATACCGTAAGAAGATGGAAACACGCGGAAGCATCGACCAAATCCTCTCAATTCCTAAATAAACTATGGCAAGTTTTAAACAATATACAGCGAGCGGGGGTGCTTCTGAGAACTTCTCTATTAAAACCTTCAGCTCAGATGAAATATATGTTAGAGTAGATGGTGCTTTAAAGACAGCTAGTACTCATTATAACATAACTAATTATACTGCTAATGGTGGTACAGTTACATGGACATCAGGTAATGTACCTAATGGTGTTACAGTAAGAATTTACCGTATAACTGACCTAGATCCCGCACAAGCTACCTTTTCCACAGGTTCCTCATTAAAAGCACAGGATCTAAATGATAATCAAACACAAGTATTAAGAGCATTACAGGAAGAGAATGATCAATTAATACAAGCTTGGGATATAGAACCTAGTGCTATTGAAACAACTAGTATTAAAGATGGTACTATTGTCAATGCTGATATTAATGCTGCTGCTGAAATTGAAGTAAGTAAACTAAAAGACGGTTCAGCAAGACAAATACTACAGACAGCTCCTAATGGATCTGATGTAGAATGGACAAGTAATGTAGATATACCTGGTAGTTTAGATGTTACAAGTAATGCAGATATTGATGGCGACCTTAATGTAGATGGATCTACTGTATTGAAAGGTACAACAGCAACTACAATAACTACCAGTGGTAATAGTACTATTGGTGGTAACTTAGATGTTGATGGTACATTAACAGTTGATGGAGTCTCTACACTTACAGGTAATGTTAGTGTTGGTGGTACTGTTGATGGTAGAGATGTAGCAGCTGATGGTACTAAATTAGATGGTATTGCAACTAATGCTAATAATTATTCACACCCCAACCATACTGGGGATGTAACTTCATCTGGTGATGGTGCTACTACTATAGCTAATGATGCTGTTACATATGCTAAGATGCAGAATGTATCAGCAACTGATAGAATATTAGGTAGAGATTCATCTGGTGCAGGTATTATAGAAGAAATCACACCAGCTAATCTACGTACAATGCTTAACGTAGAAGATGGTGCTGCAGCTGATCTAACTGCTTCACAGATTAAATCATTATATGAATCTAATGCTGAAACTAACCCACTAACTGATGCAGAGAAAAATGTTATTGATGGTGTAACAGCTACTACTAATGAATTAAATATATTAGATGGTGTTACTGCTGATAAAGATGAATTAAATTTATTAGATGGTAAATCTATTGTAACTACTATAGCTGCTAATGCGACTGATACTCAACTACCTACAGCACAAGCTGTTAATGAGAGAATTGATACATTACAAGATGCATTCGGTGGTTTCGTAGCTATTGCAAGTAAAACAACATTCCCTAACGCACATCCTGGACCTAATGATGAGGCAGATGTTGTTGTTAGTATTTCAGATGCTGTTGGTATAAAAGTAGATAGTAGCGGTGTAGTTACTACAGCTAATGGTCAGTGTACAACAGTAGGTAGTACTGCTGTTAAGATCAGTGGATTTCCCTCTACTTTACGAGGTGGTGTAGGTGGTAATGCTAATCCACATGTATTAGGATCAGGGCAAGGCTTACAAGTTGTTACTACTACTACGTTAAATGAATATACATATCATAAAATATTAACAAATGAAGATGGTGTACAGAATGCTCAAACAGCTGTAAATGATTTTAATAGTAGATATCAAGTAGGTGGAACTAAACCTACTGCACAACCTGATGGAACTGCTTTAGCAGAAGGAGATCTTTGGTATAATACAACATCAGATACGATGCAAGTATTTGATACTACACTTAATGACTACAAAGATATTATATCAGTAGGTAATTATGATGTCTTAGGATTAAGGAACCAAGCTAATAACGGCGCCGCTTCATATGGCAGTGCTACTCAATTCACATTAGTTGAACTTGATAGTAGTGGTAATGTAACTTCTACAGCTGTAACACCTCATCATGCTGCTCAATTAGTTGTCAGCGTAGGTGGTGTAGTTCAACAGGCTAATGAGGGTACATCTATAGGAAGTTTAGATGGTTATGTTATAAATGGTAATCAGATTATATTTAGTGCAGCACCTACTGAGCCTGATTTCATACATAGAATAGGATCTACAGTAAGTATAGGTACACCAAGTAATAATACAGTTACATCAGATCATATTGTTGATGGTAGTATTGTTAATGCTGATGTATCAAATAGTGCAGCTATAGCTACTTCAAAACTAAGTGGTGCTGTAACAGGTATTGCTTCTCATGGTTTAGCAGCTTCAGCAACAACTGATACAACTAACGCAAGTAATATATCTAGTGGTACTTTAGCAGCAGCTAGAGTTGCAACATTAAATCAAAACACAACAGGAAGTGCAGCTACTCTAACAACTGCAAGGACTATTAATGGTGTTTCATTTGATGGTTCAGCAAATATAACTGTAGCTGATGCTACAAAGCTTCCTCTTGCAGGTGGAACTTTAACTGGACAGGTCCTCTTTGATAATGGTGCTAATGCAGATAGAGATATCCAGTGGCAACCAAGTAATGACAGAATGGCTTGGTTTGATGATACTAAAGCAACATTCGGAGACGGTGCAGATTTACAGATCTACCATGATGGAAGTAACAGTATCATTGATAACAATACTAACGATTTAACTATTAGATGCGATGGTGATGATCTTAAACTGCTAGCTGAAGATGATATTCTTCTTAGAGATAATGATGACTCTACTAATTTTATACATTGTAAAAATGGCGGAGCTGTAGAACTTTTCCATAATGGTACTAATAAGTTTGAGACAACTTCAACTGGAGTTACAGTTTCTGGTGATGATTTATTACTTAGTGGTGGTGGTCATTCAAAATTAAAGTTATCAACAACTGGAACTGGACATGCCACAGGCATACAAATAACCCATGCTTCTGGTGCTGGTGCTCAACAAATATGGCAATTACAAACTGATGGGACTGCTGACGGCGATCTGAAATTAAGAAACTCTACTGCCGGACAGGACGTCTTCTATGTCCAACCTGATAGTAATTTACGTTTCCAAGATAATAGGAAGCTACTAATTGGTAATTCAGGGGATCTAGAAATCCACCATAGTAGTGGTAATAGTATCATTGATAATAATACTGGAGAGCTGCATATTGGTGGAGATCATATAGAAATTAGAAACTCTGCACTGGATTCAACTCGTTTAGCATCTACAAGTTCTGGAGTCTTAGAACTTTATCATAATAATAGTAAGAGACTTGAGACTGAATCAACTGGTGTACTAATTAAACGTGTTTCAGGTGGTCCTACTATCTTAAATGTCCACGGGTGTGAAGCTAATAATGCTGCAATAAATCTTTGGGCAGATGATGGAGATGATGGAGCTGATAAATGGCAGATAGATGCTGAAACTGGTGGTTCATTTAAAATCTATAATTTTTCAAATGGTTCTAGTTGGGAAACAAGTCTAGCTTTGAGTGGTGGTGGTGGAGCTGAACTCTTCCATAATAACAATAAGAAGTTAGAGACATTATCTAATGGAGTTAGTATTACAGGAAAACTACTACCAGCTGCAAATGATACTTATGACTTAGGTTCATCCTCATTGGCTTGGAATAATTTATATGTCAATGACTTGCATTTCTCTAATAACCCAGATAATCCAAACTCCGTTGATGGAACGTGGGGTGATTGGACTTTACAAGAAGGTGAGGAAGACATATTTGTGATAAATAACCGTTCTGGTAAAAAATATAAATTCAACCTTACGGAGGTAGGCTAATGACAGTTCATTTTGGTGATGGTACTACTATCACTAGTGGTACATCTTCTGGAACTATAACTGGTGGTTTAGTATTACAAGTACAATCCGCTAAAGGACCAGACGATGATGTAAATGCAGATGGTGCTACCAACTGGGTTGATGTATTATCACAGAATATTACTCCTACCGCTACTAGTAGTAGAGTAAAAGTTGAAGTATGTGGAGAACCTGTAATAGGTGGTTACCATACTCAAGGAGTCGCTATTAGAGTATTACGGGGTAGTACTGTTATATATCCTGATTCTACTAATAGTAACTTAAGTGGTGACAATGCTATTTACTCTTCTATTGCAGATAACGGGGATAACTATAACACGATGAATGGAGTTTGCGTAGTTGATAGTCCTAGCACAACTTCACAAACAACGTATAAATATCAACTTAGAAGAACCCAAGGTAACAATAATAATAGAGCTAGAGCTGGTACAATGGCTCTAACTCTAACAGAATTGGCTCCTAATCCTTAATTAAACAAATGGCATTAACAAAAATTTCAAATACTGGACTACATGATGATGCTATTCGTTTAGATAGTATTGATGATGAGTCTATTGATGAGGCAAGGCTGAAAATTAGTAATTCAGGTTCTAATGGAGAGTTCCTATCAAAACAATCTGGGAATACCGGAGGTTTAACCTGGTCAGCTGTTAGTCAGACTGATACAACATATACTCATACATTTGTAGATTCTAGTAATGATGCGATTATCAGATTAACAGCTGGCGGATCTGGTAGTGGTAATGATGATCTTAAATTTGTAGCTGGAAGTAATATAACCTTAACTCCAAGTGGAGATAACCTAACAATAGCTGCAACTGATACAAATACTGTATATACACACCCTAACCACTCAGGTGAAGTAACATCTTCTGCTGATGGGGCTACAGTTATAGTTAGTAATATAGTTGATGAAGATAATTTAAAGATAAGTAATAGTGGATCTGATGGTCAATTTCTCCAGAAACAGTCTGGTGCTGCAGGTGGTTTAACTTGGGCTTCAGCAGTCTCTTCATTAGGAGGTGCAAGTGGTGCTGACTATGATGATAGTGTAAAAGTTAGATTCGGTACTGGTAATGATTTAGAGATTTACCATAATGGAACCCACTCAATTATCGAAAATAGTACAGGTGATTTACAATTACTAAGTGATCATATTGATTTCTGGTCTGGTGATGGTAGTGAAAGAATATTTGAATCAACAAAAGATGGTTCAGTAAATCTATTCTATAATGGTGTAAAGAAGCTTGAGACAACTGCGGACGGCGCTAAAATAAGTGGTACATCAGATGGTGTACTCAATTTAGATACTTCTGATAGTAGAGGTGCATTCATTAGATTTGGACAAGGCGGTTCATATCATAATATGATTGGATGTGCTGATGGACTTACGTCTGGGGATAAAGAAGATCTAGGCATTAGAGCAGCAGATAATATCTTTTTTTCTGCTGGCGGTTCAACAGAAAGGATGCGTATAACATCAGCTGGAGACGTATCCATTGCTAATGATTCTGGTAAGTTTACTGCTGGTGCTTCAGATGATCTAAAAATCTACCATAATGGTTCACATAATTATATTGAATCAGTTAATGGTAATACAATACTCTATGGAGGTGGCACTCAACTAAAAGCAGTTATTGATGCGCAAGTAGAACTCTATTTTGATAACAGTAAGAAGCTTCAAACCTATGCAAGTGGTGTAGAAGTTTTAGGTAATCTATGGCTACAAAGTGGAGGTGCTTATCATTCTGATAGCGTCAAAGGAGTTTATGGAACTAGTGATGATCTTCAAATCTTTCATAATGGAACACGTTCTAAGATCCAAAATAATACTGGTGATTTAAGGATATGTAGTAATGCTATTCAAATTAAAAACTATGATGATGATGAAACTTACATAACGTGTGCTGAAGATGGAGCCGTAGAACTCTATTATGATAACACTAAGAAGTTAAATACTCATCCAAATGGTCTTACCGTAGCTGGTAATATTAATATGGATGATAATTATAAGTTATTACTAGGTTCTTCAGGAAGTGATCTACAGATCTTCCATGATGGCTCCCACTCATATATAAAAGATGCTGGTACAGGAGAACTTAAGGTACTTACTGATTTCTTTATCGTACAAAATGCTGCTGGAAATGAAACTCAATTAACTTGTGATGAAAATGGAGCTGTATCACTTTATCACGACAACAGTAAGAAGTTTGAGACAGCTTCGACTGGCGTGTTAATGCCTGTTAGTGGTGCAGATGCGAAAACTGCTTTACAACTAAATGGTACTAATGGTTCTAGTGAAACTGCTGCATTAATTATTGAAAATGACGGTGAGAATGGTAGAGCTGATTTTAAATATAATATAGGCAATGGAACGCCTGATCTAAATATGCGTTTCACTGCTAATACAACAGAACTCTATTACGATGGCAGTAAGAAGTTTGAGACCACTTCAGCTGGTGTAACTGTAACTGGAGGCATCATAGCTGGTGGTCTAACCTACCCTACATCCGACGGAAGTAATGGTCAAGTACTAACTACAAACGGATCAGGAACTCTATCCTTCTCAACAGTTTCAGGAGGAGGTGGAGGTGGAGGTGCTACAGGTACTGATTATAATGATAATGTTAAAGTCAGGCTTGGTACTGGAAATGATCTACAAATCTACCATGATGCTACAGATTCATACCTTCGTAACGAAACTGGAGAATTAAGAGTACAAGCTGACGATTTTAGAATTAGAAATAATGCAAATAATCAGACACTAGCATATTTCGAAGCTAGTCAAGGTGTAGAACTTTTCTGGGACAACAGTAAGAAGTTCGAGACAAATGCATATGGAATTAAAGTTCATGATTCTATAATTTATAACGGAACTGGTACTGTTGATCATAAGTATGATAATCAGAAAACAGTTCATGGAACTGGTGATGATTTACAAATCTACCATAATGGATCGAATAGTTATATTAATAATGCTACAGGTGCATTAGCTATTACAGGTAATGATCTGAACTTTGAGAATGCAGCACGTAATGAAACGTATGCAGAAATGGATAATGGAGGTGCTGTAAAACTCTATTACGATAATGTTAAGAAGATTGAGACATCAAGCTCTGGAGTAACCTTACCTGATGGATTACATCTTGATAATGCTACAAACGCTGGTAGAGATGTTCAATGGCAACCAGCAAGTGATAGATTAGCCTTCTTTGATAATACTAAAGCTACTTTTGGAGATGGTGTAGATTTACAGATCTACCATAATGGAAACCACTCATATCAACAAAATACTACTGGTTGGTTATTCATTGAGTCTAATAATTTAGGTTTAAGAAGTAAGGACTCCCAAGAATATTTTATATCATGTGTTAAAGATGCAG
>VTLG01000921.1_pt1 | contig 24954 bp, 42 predicted proteins | sample 4694571 | NCBI WGS metagenome assembly VTLG01 (sample SAMN12604809, study PRJNA352737) | marine metagenome | biome: ENVO:00000447; feature: ENVO:00000209|ENVO:00000569|ENVO:01000036; material: ENVO:00002151; isolation source: viral sequences binned using virsorter ...
AACATATAGAGGTTGCTGTTCTATTGTGTAGAGGTTGCTGGGAGTAGTTACCATTCGGGACTTTCATGGGCGGGTTTTCTCTGAGCGTACTGTAAGCGCTTAGATAGTCTCGTATATACTATAAACTAAGAGAATATGTAGGTTAGTCTTTGTTCTTGTCTTTATTGTATGTATATTTGGTAGGGTCGTAGGTCGCCATATACTTTTTGTATATATTCTGTATTTCCTCGTTTGATAGAGGTGGTTTACTGTGCCATTCGTTGTTTAGGTTGTCGCCAAGGTAATAATCTAATAATTCTAATTGACTTTGTAATCGTTCTATTTCGTATTGTATGGTCTGCTTTTGCTTCTCGTATTTGTCTCGTAAATCTTTTAACCTTTTTAGGTCTTCTATATTGATAATATCGGACATATTAATTTAATAGAATTTTATCGCCTGCTTTGAGGACAATATCATCTTCGGCATTTAGTATGGTATCTCCTGTTGATTTCATACCAATTTTTTCTGCTAATAAACCTATTTTACCATTTCTTGCTTCTAAATTAATGTCTCCATCTTGTGCTACTAGGTCAATATCACCTTTGGCAACCTCTATACGGCAACTTGCATTATCACCCACCTTTATTTCAAAATGTCCATCTCTTAAATGTAACTGGTTAACATCTATTTTGTAAAAACTACCAAGAGATAGTGATTTGCCTCCACCAACATATCCTAATTGATTACCAAATATTTCATATACATTATCCGAATGTATTTCTTCTGCCTTTGTGCCGTCATTAGATATAAAATATCTTGTTCCAGATGGTCCATGTTCTTCATAGATAGCGGCAAAACCCTCATTATCATCATATATTCTTTTATGTCCTGATTCAGTTTCATATACATGCCTATATGGATATACATCCCCTGCTTCACTTTTAGTTCCTACTGGTAAATCAGGCATTTTCCAAGCATCCTTTCGACCACCAGAGTTTACTATAAAATCATTCATAAGTTTATCTTTGCCATCAGGTGTTTTTTCATTATTTTTTAATTCTCCACCTTTAGCAGTAACACCTTCTTGTTGTTGTCCTTCATCTGGTGTAATTACTATTGCATTACCATTTTCATCTCTGTCCACATGAACATCTGAATCAGCAGATGATGGTAATTCTCTATTTGCCTTATCAATTGCCTCATCTTGTATTCCTTTTATTTTATCTACATTATCATTAAATTTCTGAATACCTATATTTACCTTTGTAGGTGTTATGCCTGCTACTGAAAGTTCATTTCCTCTTTTAAATACATCTATATCTTTTGTTATTCTGTCTTCACCAAAAAATTCTTTTGCTATCTCAATATTTGATAAATTAAATCCTACTTTTCTTATTCCATCTGTGTCTGTAAATGTTGCTAATTGTGTAAATCCACCTTCTACCATAGTTTTAATCTGTGATGTTGTTATTTTAGCGGCAGGAAGAAATATTTCAGCATTAATGATACCATCTATTCCTTTAAATGTATTCAATGTTGCTTCTTCTAATGTTTCTGTTAAAAGTCCTACTTTATCTGTTAAAAACTTTGTACCTTTTTCTAATAGAGGAGTAGGATTCAATGGACCTAATAGGTTTGATACTCCCTTTGTTACATCACCTAAAACATTACCTAATGCACTTGATACTGTATTACCTAAAGCGGCAAATGCTACGGATGTTATTGCATCCGTGATAAAACCAAATAAGGAACTTCCGCCTGTTTGTAAAAAGTTAAAAACATTTAGTATAGGTTCAGTCATAGCAATACCTCTTGGTACCCCATGTGCTTCTCTAAACTCATCATATTTTTTTACGGAAGGATGTTTTGATAAATCAAATTTAGGGTTTATTTCAAAACTATAATCACCATATGACGCTAATTGGTTTGTGTCTGACCTGTTTTGATATCTAGGATAATTACTATATTTCTCTTCCTTCCAATAATTATCATTAAGTGTAAAATCACTTGCCTTTATAGGACTATAAAAACCTTTTGTAGGGTCACCTACTTCCATAGGATAACCTGGTAGTGAACCCATTACAACAGGTTCTTGTCTCGCCTCACCATCTCTAAAAAATCCAAATACATGTGAACCCTCTACAAGTCCTAATGGTGTTTGTCCTATACCTGATATACCTGCTGATGTAACAGGTAGCATAACTTGTGCCCAAGGTAAATCTTCAGTAGGTAATGCTGTCTTGTCGCCTGTGTGATGACCAAAACATCTAACTTTAACACGACCACTCATATAAGGGTCTTGTCTATCTTCTACAACACCTATAAACCAAATAAATCCATCTAATCCTATAAAATTTTTCTTCATGTTAATATTACATCCACATCATTTGTTGAAAAGTCGTTATCACTATCATCCCTTTCATTATTTAACAGTTCTTTAGGTTCAGGTGTATATCCTTTACCAACACTATCTTTAGCACATATTAATTCTGTTATATGCTCAGTAGTATGTAGTAAATGACCTACACTTATTACCAAATAATTGCCTGATAGATAAGGGTCAATATCCGTAGCATGTTTATTTGGTCCTGGATAAGTTAAAGTTTCAAAACTAATTACATCACCTGATGAAATATTTGTGTTACCAGGTACCTTTAATTTTATTTTAAAAGAATCGTATGCCCCTTGTTGTGATATTGATTTTTGCAATGTGTTCTCTATATCAGGTGGTCCTATACTTACTGTTGTAAGCATATTTCCAGCGACTTTTAAAGTTTGTTTTGTATCATGCATACCTTGTGTTGAAGATTCAAACATATATTTACCTTCTGGAAAATCTGACATTATTTTTCTATCTTCATAATTAAATAAAGGCATAAAACTGCATATAGGATTTTCTACCGATGTTTGTTTTGTTTGTCCTACATGTCTTTGTTTTTTAAAAGATGATGTATATTCAAAATCTAACTCTTTAAATTGTTTAGTAAATGCATTATATGTAACTAACCTACTACCATAAACACCTTTTCTAATATTTGTTAAACTGTCAAACCTATCCATAATATTAAATTCATATACTTTAAATATATTAGGGGCATCCTTATCATATAGATTACCACTTTTTGCCATAGGTGAGGTAGTATAACTTGCCACAGGTTTTTTATACTCACCACCTTTTTTACCTTTTGATATCATGCCTTCTAATGACTTAAAATTAAAACCACTTCTGGTTTCATAAAAATAATAACCTGATGAATCTACATTATTAGCAGATATCGCCTCACTTTGCATAAATTTTACACATTCAAGTGGTGATTTTTTAGGCATAACATATTTATTTAAACCTTTTGTAGGTTCAAATATATAATTTTTTTTAGATTTTAAGTCTTTTCTTAAAATTGTTCGCACTATATTATCTACCGTGCCTGTAAATGCTCTACATATTTTTCTTTGACTATTTCTAATTTCTTCTTTGCTACAAAATTCTAAAGTATATATTTTTACACCTTGACTAGGTTGTACAATTTGTGATAATTTATATACGAACATGGGATGACCTGTTTCAGCAGTAAAATCATATCCTGTAGGTACATCTGTGTCTTGTGGAGACATGCCAGGTGTATATAAACTAAATTCTAATAGTTCATGACCTGTTAAAGGTAAATCATCTAATACAGAAGCACCGTCTGTAAGTGTTAATCTTCCTGCAATACATGTATCAGTAATACTTTCATAAATTTGTATTTCAGACATTAACTGTCTAACATCAATTGAATATGCTTCTGAAGTGTCGGTAGATTGTCTATAAGATGTTAATAAAACTCTTTCTGATAATACAAAATCACCTGCTTTTGTTGCACTTGTAACTGTGCCCATAATTTACTCTCTAACTAGTTTACTAAATTCTTCTAAAAAAGAATTAAGAAATTTAGGACTTAATAATTTAATTTGTCTCTTGTTATCTTGTTCTCTTTGCTCATACTCTCTATTAGATACTGAACCAGCACCAGAAGTCGTACTATTAACTTCTACTTTGTGTTCATAATCTGCTGGTCCTTGTCCTGTTGTTCGACCACTTGATTGTGTTACCTCGTAATGATGTATACCATCAGGATTTGAATACTTATCTTTTATATAATCCTCAAATGCTTGTTCTGAAAGTGGCCAGTCGTAATATCTATCTGTTATATTGTTTGTTAATAATATAACCCAATGTAGTTCTGGGTCACCAAAATGTTTAAATGCAATATTTTCTGGTGTTTCACCATTTTTAACATCATATTTATCATATAGAGATATTTCATTTATAACTTTGTCTCTAACTTTAATTCTAGTCATTAAATCTGTTACAAGTTTATAATTTTTTTTATCAAAACCATATCTTATTTGTCTAAAATATTTAAAATACATTTTAATAACCCTCGGATATACTTTGTTTTGTTATAATAGACATTTCTTTAAATTGCAAAGTAACATCTATTAATTGTGGTGAAGCACCTGTGTTATCTGATTTTAATGTTGTAAATTTATCTTTAGGTGAATAATCAACATCCATATTTTCTAATACACATTTTGCAATTTTAGGTATATAATTATTATTATTTCCTCTATACATGTAAGTTAATTCAAATTGAGATGGAGCGGCAAAATATGCTGTTTGTCCCATTAATGCTGGAGACATATGAAATCTAAACATTTGAATAATTTTATGTACTGAATCTAATTCTTTTCTATTTTTAGGTGCAAATTGAAAATCAAAATTAAATGGTCTAAATGGTACAGACTTAAATGCTAGTTCCATGTTTGGGTTTACTGCCATGCCTGTTCTTCTATTAAAGAAACCACCTGCACCAGGAACTGCTATTTCTAATGCCGCCGTTACAGCACCACCACCTACTTTTGCTAAGACGGTACTTATTGCTTCAAATATATTACTATCACCTATAAAATCTGCTAAAAATCCTGTCTCTGCATTTTCATAATTTGCTGCTGTTACAAATTTATTTTGACTTGGTGTATATAATATTATACTTGCACTAGTATTATGTGCATGTGTATGACTATGGTTATCCATATTTACAGCGTTAGCAGGTTTTACTCCCATATTTTTTTTCATATCCTGTGCTCTCGCATAATTCTTTTCATAAAGGTCATTTTGTGCTCTTCCACGCTTTGTACTAGCGTCAGCATGTATATGCATACTACTAGTATCTCCAGGGTCATCTTTATTACCTGCAACATGCGAAGCAGATTCATCTGTTTTTGCATCCCCATATCCTAATAACTGTGCTGCTGTATCTGCGGAAACCACATCAGAGACACCTGCTGATATGCCTTTAGGGTCAAACGCTCCCGCAATAGAAGGCGTTTTATTCATTTTTGATAAATTATTTTCATAAATATCAAACTTTATATAATGACCATTAGATAATGTATCTAAGTCGTGAGGGTATGTAAAATATTTAAATGTTAATGGGTCAATATCTAAAATGTCTGGTGGTAAATCATTATCAGTCGAAATTAATTTAGATGATTTTGCTAGTTTAGCACCCAACATTTGTGATGTTCTGTTGTTTCTACCTAATGATTCCGGGTCACTTGAATAACCAAATAATGTGTTTTTAATACTTCTAAAAAGTGCCATATTTACCTCTCGTTATCTCTTATATTTATACGATAAATAGTCATATGAGTACATCAAAACGCAATAAAACTTATAGGGCACCTTATAAGGGTGTCTTTAGACCTAACAATCCTAAGAAGTATGTTGGCGATAGTCGTAAGATAATCTATCGTTCTTCTTGGGAGAGAAAGTTTATGTCTTATTGTGATAGGAATCCAGACATTGTAGAATGGGCAAGTGAAGAAATGTTTGTACCCTATGTTAGTCCTATTGATAAAAAAGTTCATAGATATTTTCCTGATTTTCTAGTTAAGACTAGTTCTGGTAAAAAAGTCATGATTGAAATTAAACCTGCTATACAATGTAAACCACCTAAACCTCGTTCTCGTAAAACTAAAAGATATCTTCAAGAGCAATTAACATTTATTAAAAACATTTCTAAATGGAAAGCGGCAAAAGAATATTGTTCTGATAATGGTCTTGAATTTAAAATCTTTACGGAAAAAGAATTAAATATTACTTAACCACCACTTTGTGATATTGGTTGATTATTATTATTGAGTCCTCCTTTTACTGTTGGACCTTCATTTGTTTGATTATTTTGATTGTTTTGCTGGCCAAAATTAAAAGTAATTCCTTGTTTCGTAAAATCTGAACCTATCATTGCTTGAAATTGGTCACTTTCACTAAATTCTCTCTCTCTTGCTGTCTGTTTGGCGGTTTCTATTCTACCTTCCATTTCATCATCTTTTATAAGACCTCCATGTAATAGATTTGCTAGTGTAGATTCTCCAGCGCCTTCACCTAACATTTTATCCTGTCTAACTTTTTCTGCTATCACTAATGCTTCTTCTTTTGATTTGCCTTCTTCTCTTGCCTTATTATATGCTTTTTGCTGAGCAGATTCCATAATTTTTTTCTTTTTGTCTTCTTCTGAATCACCTTTAAACTTATTAACTATCCAACTTCCCGCTGCTAATATACCTGCAATACCAGCGGCAATTGCCATAAATTTTAGTATAGTCATTTTATCTGCCTTCTCACCTGTTTTACCATAGTCTTCCATCTTTTTATGATGTTTTTTATTAATGCCAATTAAAGTTATTATAGGTGTGTATATATTATCTTTAAATTGTCTTTTTAATTCTGTCATTGCAAATAAAGGTGCTGTTGCCGTTTCCATTGCCGTTTCTTTCATTTCATCAAACATTGGTAATCGCACACTTTCTTCTTCATCATCTATAAAATCTTGTTCAGGTAAATTGCCTGCTAATCTTTCTTCTAGTTTTTCTCTTTGTTTATTATTAGTTTCTAATTTTTGATTTAATGTTTTTATTTTTTCTATAAGTTCCTTATCTCCTACATTAGATTTTTTAACCGTTTCAATTTCTTCTTTTATTAACCTTTCTTGTGTTACATTTTGAGCATAATCTTTTTGTGATTGTTCAAATTGTCGTTTAGATAATCTTTTAACTTCACCATCTTTTATTTCAGCAGGTATACCTTGTTCTCTTAATAATTCTAATTCTTTTGTAAGTCTTTCTAATGCTTTTGCTTCTACATCTGATAGTTCTTTTTTTAATTGTTCTTCTGCTTCATCTTTTGTTATTTTTTCAACAGCACCATCCACCTTTCCAGGTACACCACTACTTAAATCCTGTGATATATTATCTGCTACTCTTGAAATTTCTTCTGGAATTTTCATAATAAGAGGCATTGCCTTTTGTAAAGGTAAAAATGCCTCTTGTATTGATTTTAAAAGAGGTTTTAGTTCTTCATCTGGTAGTTCTACATGTGCCATTATCTACGCACCAAACTGCCTCCAAAATATAACCCAATAATTGAGGATACAACATGTGTATCAAGTGGTGTTATAACTAAACCACCTAAAGGTTTCCATGTTGTCATTTCGGCACTACTTGCAAATATCCACCAACCTGTTGAAGTTGCCTCTGTATAACCTACATAGATAGGTGTTTCTGGTGATATTAAGAATACTAGTTTAGGTAAAACTATAATTGCAAATACACACATTAAGGCAATCCATCTCCTAGTATTTTTTGTAAATGGGTCTGCTACTGCTCTTGCCTTATCAAACTGTTCTGCTTGAAAACCAGCTCTTGCCATCATCATCTTTTGTTTTTCTGCCTCATCTTTACCTTTTTGTGCCATGATGGATAAAACACCACCAAGGATAGTTGAGGCACCCATACTTAAAAGTTCCATTGGTATCATTTCATCTTCTCCTGTTCTTTTCTTCTTTTTTCATTTTCTTCTTTAATGTAATTCACCAAGAGACTTACATATACATCTCTTTCCCATGGTATCATATTTTCAATCTCTGTTAAACTATATTTATGATGTTGCATAAGTGCAAAATTAGTTTCAAATATCGCCTCTAAGTTAGTGTGGGAGAGGCATATTAAAAAAAATCTTGCAACCCTCGTAAGGTCACCGTACTTTTAACTTTTGTTTTAGGATTTTCTACCTCTACTTCATGTTTTAACTGTGGCATACCATCAAAAAATTTTCTAATATCTACTAAATTTTTTTGACTTATACTTTCAAAAAATTCTGTCTTTTCCTCTAATGTACTATCTTTACCTGGATATATCTTATCTCCCTCATAGATATGGTCTACACAGGAATATATTAAATCAAATACATCTTGTGTCTTAACATTATCTAAATTTGTACTAACCTTATAAGCATCCAGTTTCGGATAATTAAATATGACACCTAATTTTCTTTTTTCATCAAGTAGAATATTGTTTGTGTGATTATCTTCCACTTGAACATCTACTTTAGTTAAATCTACTTCAATCTCTACATTTGTTTTTAAATCATCAGGACAAAGCACTTGAAACTTAGCAACCTCACCTACTGACTTTGCTCTTAACTGTAAAAATATATACTCAATATCAAATACAGGCAAATCTTTACAAATCACAGCACCATAAGTACATGATTCAATTACATCACTTATCGCCATAATCATATCTTGTTGTTTACCTGTCTCGGATGCCATCATCATGACTTTTTCCTCTTTGACTGTAAATGGTCTAAACTTTATTTCACCTTCTTTTGAAGGCAACACCATAGTATATGATGGTGTTTCTATTTTTGGTAATGCCATAATATCCTCACATTATATTAAAAAAATGGTGGAAATACTCTTCCGCCTGTTAAATCTCCTACTGGTATTCTTCTTCTCAAATCACCCAATACATCTCTTCCTGCTCTTCTTAATTCAGGATGTATTCTACCTAAAAGTCCTAAGAATGAACCAAACAATCCGCCACCTGTTTTCAGTCTTCCTGGGTCTCTTGCAATTGATAAATCAAAACCACCATCGCCAAGTTCTACATCAGCAGTTTTATTTATAAAGTAATTTAACCAATGTCTATATTTAAATGTAACATCAAAAGTTACAACACCTGTAGCGTCATATGCTACTGTTGGTGCCCCTATATTTACAGGAAAACAATCATACAATTTAACACCATATGTTACATCATCTCTAGCGGCAGGGTCTTCTGAACCACCACCAGCATTTGCAAATTGACCTAAATGAAATATATCAATGTCTGATACATAATTATCATAAAAATTATAATTATTTGTTCCATCATGATAAGCTGCTTTTTGCCATAATTCAAAATAAGTTCTTTCTCTTAAATACTTGTCTGCATAAAATGTTGCTGTTACATCAGCATATGTGTGGTCGACCACAATGTTATAAGGAGCACCTGGTCCATTTATAACTGGTTCTGTTACCATTGTTCTATCTGGTATTGTAATACTTTTACAAAATGCATTTACTCTCCTACCATACATATTTTGATATATTTGTGTTTCTCCTGTTGTTGAAAAACCACCTAACTCTATACCTCTTTCATCTATACTATCGGGATCCGCATTTTCAAAATTTTCAAATTCATCATCTGAACCTAAAAAATTATCTCCAGGTAATCTAAATGAAGTATAAAATCTATTACTTCTAGCAAGTCCTTCTGCTTGTGCTATGTATTGCAACATTTGGTTTATAAGTGCTGGTTTTGTTGAGCGTAAATCTGAATTATTAGGAACTAAACCACCTTCTATTTGTTGAAATCTTTTGTCGTACATTATATTGTCTAATGACCTGTCTCTAGTAATACCTACTCTAACATCAGAACCAAATATTTTTACTCCACCTCTAAATATTGCCATTTTTAACCTCTACTTTGTCCGTAAACATAACCGGCACTTCTCTTTTTAAACTGTTGTACAGGTAGATATACTGCTGTAGGAGCGTCTTGTAAATCTACTCTCATAAAACCTGACCTAACATTACTGTACAAATATTTTTTTATTGTTGATTTTACTCTTGCAAAACCACCTACTTTACCATAACTTACTTCTAATCTTGTCGTACTATCAAATTTATTATTTGTAGCAAATCTTTGTAGTTGATTTAATAAACTAAATCTAACTACTGGCGATAGATAGTGAAAATTTATACCTAAAAATCCACCTCTAATTGTTTCTAACGGCAATACAAGAGGAAAGGTATCATAATAAGGTAGTTTTTCTTTAAACTTTGGGTCATAGAAAAATAGATTCAATCTACCACCCGATGGTCTTTGATTAATCTTACCTTGATTATATAACTTTCTAGCAGTTACGGTATCAGCAATACTTGCTACTGCATTTCTGTACCATGAAGATGATTTTTTAACACCACCTGCCTTATCACTTATCTTGTCAAATATACTTGCCATATTACTATTTATACTAAAAAGGGCATACCTATTACTAGATATGCCCTAAAGTTTTTGACAGCGGAGAGAGATACCTCTTATTCTTCTGCTAATTTACTAAAATAATCAAGTGTATCATCACTCTCACTAGCAGGAGCCGTAGAGGCGCCGTCTTTACTTTGAACCTTAGCAGTAGATGTGGATGGGAGGTCTACATTTTCTACTGTTTCGGTAGTCTTGGTACCTGTAATTACTCGGTTCAGTTTCTCTTTGAGTTCCTCATACGATTTAAAATTACTGGCATCCAAGAATGGTTTTAGAGGATATTGTTTCTCCCATATCGCCTTGATGTTGTCATCATTATCAGCGATAGCAGAAACACCCTCAAATTCAGATTTATCATAATTCCAAAAACCATCAACCTTTCTAATTTTAAGTTTGAAGTTAGCACCTTTCCAGAAATCAAATGGATTAATTGGTGTTTCATCTTCAAAAGCAGGTTGCATTGCTTCTGTTATTTTGTCAAATATTTTTTTACCAAACTTGAACAGTTTTACTTGTCCTTCATTTTCAGGATGTGCTGGGTCTGATACAATCAAAACATTTGAGTAGTAAGATAATTTTCTTTTACGATTTCTTGCTACTTGTTTGTCTGATTCAGCACCTGTATTCCATAGTCTAGTATTTTCTTCACTAACAGGGTCTTTATTACCTAGTGTAGTTAAACTATTTTCAATATACCAACCACCTGGTCCTTGAAATGCATGAGACCATAATCTGACCCATGGCATATCTTCACCTGATGTTGCTGGCAAGAATCTTAATACTGCATACCCATTACCTGTTTTATCAAGTTCTGGTTTCCACAGTCTTTCATCTTGGTATTTGTTTTTGTTTTTTGAATCCTCAGGATTGAGGTTTTCTTCTAGTGCTTTAGTTAGTTTGTCAAAACCACTAGATGATGTTTTTAATGATTCAAAGTCCATATTATCCTCCGTATTATTGTATTAATATATTCTCGTATTTGTAGCAATGCTACACTACTATTTATAATAGTTACACCTATTATATAACATTTATTTGAGTTTGTCAAGCATGGTTGAGTATGTAATATATTCAACATTCTTATTGTTTACCCATAAGTCTACCACACAATTTATAGGGTCGCTAGTACCCACAGGTTTTTCATTTACTTTATAAAACTTAATATCTTTATATTCAGTAAATAAAGCACCCCATTGTATTTTCCAATTATCAGATGGTGTTTTACCATTTTCTGCTGATACATAGTGGTCTGTTCCTTTGTATAAATTATTTACTTTATGATTATAACTTTCTAAATCATGTCCTAGTAAATAAACCTCTTTTAAATCTTTTATTTGTTCTACTGCTATTCTACCACTTGTAGCACCGGCTGCCCACCCTAAATCTTTTTTATAATTTTCTATCAAGTCTGTTATATTGTTTGAATAATCAGGTTGATTAATCCAACTAACATTTATAGATGAATGATTTATTTGCTCTTGTATTACTTCTCTTGTTTTACCTTTTGCCTTACCACTTTTAATAATGTTTGCAAGACCTGATAAATTAGAACCATGAAATACAAATTCCTCAGCATTTGTTCTTTCGTTTTCAATATGTTTATCATAATATTCTTTTATTTCATCTCTTGTTATTTTATCTACACTACCATATATCATCATTTCATAATGCATGGAAGGTACTTTTGTCCAGTCTCTAAACCATGCCTCATTCTTTTGACAATAACCACTATTGTATATCTCATGACATATGCCATGGTCTACTGCAATAAGCACATCAGGTGTAAAGTCTCGATACAAAGCATTACAACCATATATCTTGCCATGAGGTCTTAATTGTTCTAAATCAAAACCCTTTCTACTTTCACCATTGCCTATGCAAAATGCTCTCATTCTTTTACTTCTTTAATTAATGTTACCTTACTATCTTTAAATCTATTTTTCAATTCCTTTTTTGCTTCTTCTAAAGATAGACTTTTTAATGCATAAAGAAATGTCTTTTTACCATCTATTGATAAATTATATTTTTTGTATATACTTTCAAATGTCATTTTTATTCCTCTCAATCATATGTTTTAAATCAGTAATTTTTTCTTGTTCAATTGCCTCTATAATAAAGTTTGTTAATTGAATTTCTTTTCTTAAAAAGAACATTTTACTTTCTAACTCTTTTAATTGTTCAGCATAGTAATCTAACTCTTGTTGTTTTCTAACTCTTTGAGATATAATATCTTCTAAAAATAATATCTTTCTATCTTTCATATTACACCTTAATATAAGTTTCAAAAATAGTTAAATACCATTCTGTTGTTAAATAGTGAATTATACCTGCTAATAATATTAATGACCCTATTGAGTTTACCACAATCAATGCCCAATCTTTCCACATGATACCCACTATCAACCAACCTGTTATACCTATAAACTGAAAATACATGTTATAAGGATACATGTCTAATGCTGTTACGGCTGCCCCTATAATTAAAACTATACTTGCAAACCATTTTATGTACCAATCTAATCCATTAGATACTTTTTCATGTACCATTTTTGAAACTCCGGGTCCTTTTGAAATTCTTCATGCAATTCCTCATCAACAACATTACCATTTCTAAGATATCCTGCTAACAAGTTATATTTTCTTTCTTTTTTTTCTTTTTCTTCTGGTGTCATATTAACCTACAAAACCATCGCCAGGTTTCCAATTACATGCTGTTAAACCACCTGATTTTAAAGCATTAACTGTGTTAATTATTTCATCAACATTTCTACCTGTGTCTAAAGCATTCATAGATATATGTTGAATAACATTTTCTTTATCACATATAAATGTTGCTCTTAAACATAATCCTTCTTGATTAGAAACACCTAACTCATTAGATAAATGTAATCCTGAATCTGCCGCCAATGGATGTCTAATATCTTTAATTAAAGAATTAGATTCTTTCCACGCCTTTTTACAAAACTCATTATCACCACTAATACCTATAACATTTAATCCTTCATCTAAAAGTCTGTCCATTTCTTTTATTTCTGTTGGACAAATAAATGTAAAGTCTTTAGGATAAAAATAATAAACTGACCACTTGTCTAACTCATTATTTTCTGTAAGAACTTCTCCTAAAGTATTATCTTCCATACAAGCTTGTAATTTGTATAAAGGAAATTTTTCGCCTACTATTGTCATTATGTAAATACCTCCGTAAGTATTATTTTTGTTTCTGTCTCATTAAACCTTAAAAAGGGTTTAAACTTTTCTATCTTTTTTAAAATATTTGGCCACACGATTTTATCTTTTATTTTTTCGTTCCAATCTTTTAAAAAACCTAAATGATAATCCATAACTAGCAATGTCTCTAATGATATCTTCTTACCGATTACAAGTTTTAAAAGTTTAGGATGTTGACCATCATCTACTCTAAAAACACTTTGATGAGAAGCTATTTTTGCAACTTCATTTACTTCTTGTTTTAACCAGTAATTAAAACCTTCTTTTCTTTTTTTATATTGCAAATATGTCTCATGACTATCTTTTTCTAGTAAACTACCAGACCATGCCTTATCTTTTTTAAGGAAATTTGCAATCATAAAATCATCAATTTCTTCTTTATTATATTTTACACTTAATTTATGAAACATATATCTATCATTTCTTTTTGTAAATGTTTCTAACTTAGTATGTACCATACCACTATGTTCTGTGTAATCATATTTGTCTGTGGTAAAATGCAATTTATATGCCAAGTATTTTCTGTAAACTGCAAAACCATCATAATAATATGGGTCATAATTCATAGAGGTAAAGTCCCACCCTTTTCTATTAAGTTTAAACCTTGTGCCTCTATTGTAATTTTTTCTTTTAGACTTTTAGAAATATATTTTCCTACTTCTGCTGGGTCAATTTTATTTTCATCACAATAATGCAAGATGGCATCCATGTAGGTCATGTCGCCATTGTTTCTTTTGATTTCTTCAATCTTTAAACTAAATTGTTTAGCATTCATAATATAAAAATCTTGGGGTGTATTTCTGTGTGCCGAGCATACACCAAGCTCCGGCACTTCTTAAAGTGGTAGAGTGCCTAAATTACTTTGCCTCATTTTGTAATTGTGGATTAACTGTATCATAAAAAGTTTCTATTGCTTTTTGCAATTCATCTTCATAATCTTTTGGTTCTTTCACAAATGCTTTCATTGAACCATCTTCAGCAGCCATCAAGACTACTATTTGTTCGATTGATTCATTGTAAGTTTCAGCATACATCATTGAATATGCTGTACATTGTAGGAAGTAATTATCTACCCATTCTTCAATTCTTTCTTTATTTGCTGTTTTAAAATCAATAACTGATAACTTGCCGTTGTATTCTGCTACACAATCAACTTGACCTGCAATAGTCAATTTAGGACTATACATTATTTCTTCTACAAGTCTAATGTTATTAATTTGGTCTAGATAGGGTTTCATTAATTTAAATAACCCTAATGGTAACACATCACGAATGGATGGTGTTTCATTGTTCATATATTGTTCAACTAGTTTGTGTAAGGATTTACCTCTATTTGCACATCTTCTCATTTCAAAATTTGCAATATCTTCACCAATTGATTTTCGCCACTTTGTAAGACCTTCAGTTTTTCTTAAACTTAGTACTGAAGTAACTGATGGATAATTTTTACCATCAATTTCATAAAATCTGTGACCGTTTATTCTTCTACCTTCTGTTTTAGGTAGTAATTTTTTATCTAATTGTGTATGTATAAATTCCATATTTTTTTCTCATTATGTTAATCTATCTATTATATACCAACCAACACTAAATGTCAATGCTGGTTGGTACTTATTATTTATTAAAATGACACACCTAAACTAAATGTAGCATATGTTGTATCTACATATTTAGCTGCTCCAGTAGAATCTGAATCGTTTTTACCGACTTCAACTCCTACATCAAAATCATGCCATAAAACATTATAATTTACTTTGGTTACACTTCCTTTTAAGTCTTTACCCCATTTACCATAACTAAATGATAGGTTTTGAGTTATATTCGCCGTAACCTCTGACCATGAATAGTCTTGTTCTGTTGCTGTTTTATAATCTCCCACAGAATAATCAAAAGACATAGGTCCATAAGAAAGTCCTGTGTTAAATTCTTCGTAATCAGAATCAAAATTATCACTATAATAATATCCTGTTACCCCAGCATAAGAATCAAAACCAAATATTTTAAATGTTGTTCCTGCATAAACATCCATTTCAATACCTTGGTCAACATCTGCCATCCATGTTCCTACATAGAAATTTCCTGTATCTACATCAGCACCAAAACTTACTGCTGATTCAGATTGAAATACACCTCTATACCAGTAGTCTGACATATAACCTATGTTATAACTAACTGATGAAGCGTATGTTGGGAAACTACCTAGTAGTAACATTATCATTAATATTTTTTTCATTTTTACTCCTTATTATTTTGGGTATACTGAAGGTGCTTTTACAGATGATTTTGTAAACTCTGGATAAGCATCCAGACCACATTCAGATACATCAACTCCTAATTCTTCATCATCTTCTGATACTCTTACACCCCATGTTAGATGTATTGCATACCAAAATAATGAACTGACTACAAAAGTCCATAAGAATATTACAACTATTCCGTATAATTGTGCTGATAGTGTTCCAGTAGTAAATACTACTGCAAGTAATCCCCATATACCTGCTGTTCCGTGTGCTGATATAGCGCCAACAGGGTCATCAATCTTCATTCTATCTAAAGCGATGATTGAGAATACTACTAATAAACCACCAACTGCACCTATTATTGTTGCAAGTCCTGGTGTTGGTGCTAAAGGTTCTGCTGTTATTGAAACTAGACCTGCAATTGCACCATTAAGTGCCATTGTTAAGTCTGATTTACCGAATAATACTTTAGATACAATCAATGCACCCATAACGCCCCCAGCGGCAGCCAAGTTTGTGTTTACAAATATTTTCGATACTGCATTTGCCTCTGCAACATTTGATACAATTAATTCTGACCCACCATTGAATCCGAACCAACCTAACCATAGTATAAATGTACCTAGTGTTGCAAGTGGTAAGTTTGCACCAGGCATAGCGTTTACTTTGCCATCTACATATTTACCTTTTCTTGAACCTAGTACGATAACACCGGCAAGAGCCGCTGTCGCACCACATAAGTGAACTACACCTGAACCAGCAAAATCTAAAAATCCTGCCTCATCTAGGAATCCACCACCCCATTTCCAATAACCTTGAATTGGGTATATGAAACTTGTCATTACTACACAAAATAGTAAGAACGGCCAAAGTTTCATTCGTTCTGCAACTGCACCTGATATAATCGAACATGCTGTTGCTACAAAAACTACTTGAAAAAAGTGGTCTGCCATGTATGAATAATATACATCGCCACCGCTTGCAAGTACTGTTTCTGTTGTATTATCTTCACCTAGAAAGAATAATAATTCACCAGAGTACATTATATTGTATCCTATAATCATATAACATAAACATGCTATTGAGTATAGTGCTATATTTTTTGTAAGGATTTCTGTTGTGTTTTTAGCTCTGACAAGACCAGATTCAAGCATTGTGAATCCAGCGGCCATCCACATAACAAAAGCACCCATTACAAGAAAATATAGCGTGTCTAGAGCATATGATAACTCTACTACTGTATTTTCCATTATTTACCTCTTGTTTTTTTAGGTGAGCAATCTCACCATTGTTAATTATAGTCAGCAACCTGACTGTCTTATCATAATATAGTTTTCAAATCTTTTAACTTCTCGTTAATTTTAGCACTTTATCAATTTGTGCTTTTATAATAGGTGCCCTATTAGGCCAGTATATATAATCTTCTTCACTTTTTGCTAGATTATATAAGAAAGGCAATATCACTTTTTCTAATTCTTTAAATTTTGCCTTTGTTTGTTCATCTGTAACTTCTTTTGTAATTGTATCCTTTTCAGCAACAATTTGCATGATTTCATTCATCATACTTTTAATTGTTTGAACATCTGATTTAACTTTAGATATTTCTAAAGTAGTTTCTTTGTTCTCGCCTACTACCACCTTTTCTTCTACTGGTTTTTCATTGACCGGTGTAAAACCATAATCTTGGTCTAAATCAAAACCTCGCATATAATCAGGTATATCTGCCATTACTTTTTCCTCTTTTTATTAAGATGTTTTTCTACAACTTGTTTGGTCTTTATATCTTTAATAGACTTTCTACCATGTCTTTCTGCAAGTGTTGACCTAGGATGTGCTTCTGCAATTCTAGATAGATTATCTTTCCATCCAGAATCACTCTTAATACCTCCGACACCTGCAACTATATTTATACCAGTATGTACCTGTTCTACACTAGGATTGTCTTTTAAATATTGTTCTTTTTCAGCAATTTTCATCACCTTTTCTTCAACAACACCTGTTTGTATATTGTGAAATGTATATGTTGGCATTATATACTTGATTTAAAGTGTTTATTAATGACATCTATTCTTTCTTCATTAGTACATATCTTGTCTAACTCTGTTTGAATAGCACCTAATATATCTGAATGTTCACCAATACCAGCAGGGTTAGTTAAATAAACTAAAATGTTTGCTTTAGCTTTTTCAATCTCCCCTCTAGCATTTGCTACTAATCCGTCTAATATAGTTTCTTTCATTATATTTCTCCCTATATACCTAAAAATTCATCACCTTTTTTAATTCTTTTTTGTGTATGAATTTTTTCTAATTCAACTCGTTCTACCACATTTGTAAACTCGTTTTTTAAATTTTCAATTTCTTCGCTCATCACTCGTACATCTTCATGTAGTCTAATAAAAACTGTACCAAAATATACAATGATACCTATATTAATTATTATTAAAATTGTTATTAACATAATTAACCTCCTAAAGCTTCAGCATACCATTCAGGCATTTTTGATGGTGCCTTCCAGGTAGCGAATCTTTGTTTTTTCATAATATAATAATTGCGATAACTTTGTATCACATCACCATCTACCTTACATTCATCTGGCATAGCAGGTGTTGGTAAAGTAGGTTTTTTATTTAAGGGGATATTTATAGGTGGGTTTCTAAGAACACGACCTAATTTAGTAATTGCTAAGTGGTCTACACCTTTATATCTTTTCTTAAATTCTTCGTTGAGTGCCATCATATGTCTGTATAACCAGTTATAATTAAAAGCACTTTGCATTAACCATACAGTAGAAGGATGTTTTAACCACCCTGCCTTGTATAGTAAATTCTCTTTGATACTGTCATCTAGACGCCATCTTTTAATCTTACGACCATTCTTTGTTAAGTCTGTATATTCTGTGCCATCTAGAACTCTATGTGCTGTACATAGTAATTGTGCTGATTCTAGTATCATCTTGACAACATGTTTATCACATGCCATTTCAGCAGATACTTCAGGACTTTCGTGTAATGCAAATATATTCATAATAAACCTCCATCATATAACCATTATAGGACATTTTGCAACAATTGTCAAGCTTTTTCTAGACATTATTTTTATACTTATCATTAGGGTCTTCTCGCCATGTATGTATCTGACTTAATTTCAATTTAATTTCATCTGGACTTAATGTTGCCCTTTCTTCATCGGTAAGGGTTTCCATAAACTGTTCATATTCCCTTTCTTTTTTCCAAATCTTTTTTTGTTTTGCTAATATTTCTGCCACTTGGTCATTTGCATTTTCAGGTTCAACTTCGTTTATCCTTTTCTCTCGTAATGATATATTTGCTGATATCAACATGAGAACTGCAACAGGGTCAAATACAAATATTAATATGATTATTATAATTCGTACTGCTTCATCAAAATAATCTTCTGCCTCATCACCATAAATAAATTCAGCAACATATTTAATAGGTCCTAAATCTGCCTCTAGTTTTAATTGTTCTGTTTTTATACCTGCCTTTTTATCTGATAATTCATTAATCTTATTTAAACTTTCATCAATAGTTTTCTCTAATGATAATCTTTCTTCTTTTTGATTATTTCTCTCTGCAATTGCCCTTTGTGAACTACTAGAAAAGAAACTAGTTTCTTCTGACTGATTAATAATTAATTCATCCATTTTTTCTAATTGTAATTGTGAACGATTAATTGTTTTCTGTCTTTGTTCTATTTGTTCATCTAAAATCTGTATCTGTAATTTATTATTATTTTCAGGTACTACTTGGTCTAAATGTGCTTTAGATAAAAACCCAAATATACCTACTGAAGTTATAAAAACCAAAATAACAACAGCACTTGTTAAGTAATACTTGATTGACTTCGGTAATAATGGACTGTTCCAATTATTATACAACCAACTTGCCATAACAAGTTTTGCAACTTCTAATGCACCACCCATAGCATATATTGCTGTTGTAGCACCTGCAAATAAAGCTGCCAATCCTATTATACTATAACCTGCGGCTATAATAGATAAAGATATGCCAGATATTAAAGTTAAGTAAGTTAAAAACATCTAACTATTTATAATGATTTTAACTCTTTTATTATTCTTATAACTCTATCTGCATAATCTGATGTCTCACTATACCTATCCATTTTTTGTATAGCAATTTTAGGATTCATAGGTTTATCATTCATTAAAGTATATGTTCTATATTTTCTGAACCGATAATATGCCTCATGTGTATTTAATAAACGGTAGTATTCTTTTACCGAATCACACTTATTTAAAAATACTCTATACATGACATCCGTGTTTTCTTTTGCATGTCTATGAGGTACTTTATTTGAAAATGCTTTTATACCGAATAGATTGTTTGAATCTTTTGCTAAATCTGATTCGCCCCAACCTGTTTCTAAAACTGACTGTGCGATTACCATGTCTCTAGGTATGTGATTATTTTTTGTTATAGTGGATTCTATCTTATCTATACATTGATGTAAACTATCTACATATTGTTCTTGATTGGTGTATTGAAAACTAGGTTCTGGAAAGTCTCTCATTACATAATAATTAGGATTGAATGTGCCAATATAATATATTACTAATGTATAAAAAGCACCTACAACTATTTGATAAAATATGTTTATTATTTTATTTAATGTATGCGACATAATGATAACCACCCACATTATCAGGTAACTTTCTAGATGTAAATACTAGATTATCTGATAACTTATCCATTTGTTTTCTCAATTTTTTTCTTTGTGTTTCTGTTAAATTGTCTTCTAAATCTTGACCCCAATTGCCAGTATAGTATGTTATGCCAGGTGTTGCCTCGGTACTATCTTTTAAATATTTTTTTAAACACTTTGGTGTTTCCAATAATTGTTTTTTAAGAAATTGGTCTATCTCTTTGCTCATGTCATCTCCTTAACTTCTTGAACTACACATTTAGGTATAATTGTAGAATTGCCACATTCATCAATACTACCATCTTCTTTAAAATTAAAATCACTAACTAATCTAATGACTTCTTCTTCATCACTAACTAAAAAACCTGTACTTAAACATCTAGGTAAAGATTCTTCTTTGATATCCTCTAAACTTCTCCATGATGAATCTGATGTTATATCAATCCAATATACATGGACAAATTTAAATGGTATTTTTTTAATTGCTCTACTCATTTAATTAACCACTCCCAAATATATAAACCACTTAAAAAAGAAAAATTATTTGTAGAAAATATTAATAGTCCTCCAACTAATGTAGGAACTACAATTATAACAAATGCAATTTCTAATATCTGTCTATGTAGTTTACTCACAATCTGGTTCCTCTTCTGTTGGTTCTGGTTTTTCTCCACCTGTTATTGTGTCTTCTGTTGATACTTCACCTTCTATTACTTCACCTGTCTCATTATTTTTTATACTGACTTTTACAGAATGTGGTGTTTCAGTTATTGATACCACAGGTGTACTTTCTTCTCCGTTTACAAAAAATCTTACTATTGTTGTTTCAGCATAAGTAGGGTAAGAACCTAACAATAATAATATCATAATTAATTTTTTCATCAATGTAACCTCCTCTTGTAACCATATTCTTCTTCCATATCAGCCTCAAATTGTTCTATAATAGCATTATATTCTGCTAATAGGTTATCAATATAGTCTATTAAATCTTCTTTTAGTTTTTTGTTATCAGTTTCTATTAATTGCAAACTTGCCTTAATTAAAACTAATTCATCAATCATTTTTATATATTCATGCATTTATCATTCTCTTTACTTGTTCTAAATTCTTATATTCTAAAATATTTTCGGTCATACTATTAATAGAATCTTTAATTAAATCTTTATATTCTTTTTTTAAATGAAATACAGTAGGTAATGGCATTACCTCTACATCTATAAAAAAAGCTGCCGTATCTTTATCAACTGTAAATGTTCTTTCATGTTCAACTCTAAAGTATAAATCATTTAAATCATTATAGGTAGGTCTAATATAACTAGGATGATTACTTAATTGTTTGAGAGGTGATATACCCCATACATGCCTGTGAAATGATTTACCACTTGTCATAGAGCGCCATATACCTTCACTTGCCTTTAATAACATTTCATTATCTGCAACAGGTTGATGAACTTCTTCTAATGTCATACCTGCAACTTCACCAGGATTCCATGAACTTGCCATTGCAACAAAAGCTGCCTCAACTTTACCTTTATGCATTATAATAATGTCATCTGGTATTTCTAAACCCATGTCTATCATATCATGAAAAGGTTCATCTTCTAACTGCATTGCTCTAGATGTTTTTTCAACTAAACATTCTTTCTTTGCAATATCAGATTCAAATGCTATTTCATCACCTAATGAATTATACTCATTCAATCTTTGTTCAAAAGCATCCTGTGTATAAGGTTTAAAGATTACATCATCAATAGGTGTAAATCTAGGTGTTGTTTTATACGGTGTTTGTACTATTTCTTTTATATTCATAATAATGTTGTCCATTATACAGGACTTTCAATTCAATGTCAAGCACTTTTTACTCGGGTTTTACATAATCATCATTCCAACCAAAAGCATCCTTAACAACAGAAGCGGTTAGTCCTTTATAGACATTATGTAATTTTTTATCTTTTATATTACACATTAACTCTGCTTCATCTTTATGAAGACCTTCTAGTATTTGAATGAATAAAGTTTCTTTTCTTGTTTTAGATAATGTATTATCCCCACCAACAATAAAATGCCAAAGTTTACTTGATTCAGATTCAAGAACTGTATGTTCTGTACCTGCTGGGGCGTCATTCTCCATATATGGTGGTCTACCTTCAGGTAAATCCCATTGTATTTTAGGGTCAAATGCACCTTTCAAGATTCTTCTTAAACCTGGTGTATCATTCTCTTTTAAGATTTCTACTTTTTTTGATTTTACTTTTGCATTGTTTACTTTAGTAAATACTTCACTAAACAACGGTTTGCCTGTACCACCTTGTGCCATACTTTCCATCGCTTTAGGCGGTATAAGATTTGGATTTTGCTCTGCCATAATTTACCTCATGATTAAAAATCATTAATATTAGTCATTAAATTTTTTAACTTATGGTCTATAAAATACTGTAATAGTTTAGAACTATTAGGTATTTGATATGACCTGTAAGTATTTATAATGTTTTCCTGTATCACTACCGGAATCTCCTCTAAATCAATCAACTTCTTATTTCGTTGATAATTTAATCTCGTTATACTACCAAGTGGTATATTGTCTAATTCTGCCCACTCTTGTAATCTTTTCTTATGTATAGGTTGTTGTTTTTCACCTGTTACAAATACATTGTCATCTGATAGTATATTAGGTATACCATCTGAACGGTCACCTTTTATAATCTGTTCATGTAAATATTTTTTTGGGTCATCATCTTTTATAAACTTTTTTTGAATCGGACTATATTGATTTACTTCTTCATACTTATGTAATTGTATAAAATCTTTATCACCTGAAATTATCATACATGGTTCACATAAATTATGTGCCTCTCTAGATAGAATTGCAATAATATCATCTGCCTCAGCATGGTCTACTGAAAGTACCATATAAGGAAAGTTTTCTGCAATCTCATGTTTAACAACTGAAATAATATCAAAAAGGTCATCCCATTTGTCCGAACTTTCTTGTGTCTCTATTCTACCTTGTTTTCTTTGATACTTGTAATTCGGAAAGTAATCTCTACGCCATGGGTGTGCTGAATCAGCACATAATATCTGTTGACCATATTCTTTTTTAAACTTTAGATTATATCCTCTAATACTATTTAAAACCATATGCCTAAACATATCAATGTTAGGTGGTTTTTGACCTCTTGTTTGTGCCATATAATTAGATATCAACACTTGGTTTAAATCAACTAAAATCATTTTTTATTCAACTCTTTTATTTTCTTTTTACATTTTTTTAATTCTTCTTTCCAATATTCCATATTCCAACCATCATGTCCTTTATAATTTACTTCTTGTTGAACTTTAAACATCCACTCTTCCCATTCTTCTAATTCACTCATTTATCTTCATCCTCAGGACCTGGTAAATCAAAATCTGGTTCAAAAAATATTTCTTTTTCTTCATCACCAAAATCTAGTTTTTGTCCTGGCAAATCTTTTTGTTCTAAAACTTTACTGTAATTAATTACAGGTTGAACTTCACCTTTTTCATTATGTTGTACTGTTATTATTTTATCAATCAATGCTTGAGATATATGAAATTTATCCATATCTCTATAAATTAATCCTCTAACTATTTCTGTTATAAGTGCTAAGTCACCATAAAATTCTTTTTTGTTTATATTAATACCAGCATCCACAAATCTTCTAATTAAATCAATAGCAACTTCATCTATTAAGTTTTCTATAAAAGTGATATCTTCTTTTTCTTCTAATAATTCTTTATTGACTTTATCAATTTTATCATTATCCATTTTATCAAGTTTTACACCTGGAAAAGGTATTATATTGTCTTTATCTTTGCTCAATTTTTTCTCCCTTAAAATTACACAAACCTTTATCATCAAGATGTTCTACTAACTGATGATAACCGCCGATTAATTCACCGTCAATTTTTATTTGTGGCATTGTCTTAACCTTTTTACCTATATCTTCTAACATATCATCTACTGATTTAAAATCTTCAAATTTCTTTTCAGTAAATTCTATGCCAAGACTATTCAGCATAGTCTTGGCTTTAGAACAATATATACAATTGTTTTTACTGTATATTATTACCTTCATTTTCATCACCTGATGATAACATATCATCCCATATGTTTACTGCTTGACTGTCTTTTGACTGATAAGCATCCACGGCCTGTTCTACTGTGTAGTTATACATTTTGTTTAACTCACCCATAGGTAATCTTAAACCAACATATGCACGATAATTACCATCACTAGTAATTACTACATCTTGTTTAAAGATTTCATACCCACGAACAGGAGTATTTTCGATAGAATTGACAATGGCACTTTCAACTTCAGTAACCACAGTTTTACTTTGAGTTTTACCTACTTCAGTAATGAACTGTTTACTTTGTTTGTTCATTGTA
>VTLG01002576.1_pt1 | contig 24954 bp, 39 predicted proteins | sample 4694571 | NCBI WGS metagenome assembly VTLG01 (sample SAMN12604809, study PRJNA352737) | marine metagenome | biome: ENVO:00000447; feature: ENVO:00000209|ENVO:00000569|ENVO:01000036; material: ENVO:00002151; isolation source: viral sequences binned using virsorter ...
CTAAATAATAGTTTTTGCTACCACCTGGTTCTGTTAATAATACGTCATAAAACAAAATACTTGGAGTAAATGTAGCTGTTTGAGTATCTGTAAGAGAAATATCTATAATTCCATTGGTTCTATCTGTGTAAGCCACTGTCCAATCAGCATATTTTGTGGTTCGTGATTCATCATAAACCTGTGCAGCTACAGTATATCCAGTTAAATTTATTGCCGATCCAGTTGAATCTTTAAATGTCAATTTTATAGGAAAGTCTGCTCTCCTATCTACAGTAAAGTTTTTCTTTCCTGGAATTATTGCCATTATGCTGTTACTTCATAAAGAGTTAAGGTGCTTATCCCATGATAATTGTCAGCTTCACTATAACGATTTAGACAAATTTTGTTATTTGTACCATCTTTGCCAATCTGTAATTTATATGTAGTTGCAGATGTAGTTGCTGGAGAATCTAAAAAATTCATTGACATTGGAAACATTGTTATGGCAGACAAATAATTCATCATGGTTGATGTTTGAGCTACCGAACCCGAAGGCTGTGCAATATTTGTACTTCCTCTAACAAAATTAATTTTTGCAGTATCTCTACTACTATCCGCAGACATATAAATTTGAGCCACTATTAAAACTTTATTACTACTTGAAGATGGGGTAATCGAGGCAGATAGACCAGTAATATCTGTAAAACTTGTTCCTGTAAAACTAAAAGTGTCTGTTTTTACTGCTTGAACAACCTGTAATATTCCACCATTAGCACCACTTGGCAGACCCCCTGCTGGAACGATTGAATTGACTTTAAGTTGGCTCATGATTAACTAGGCTTTGGGTTGGTGTCTTTTACTTCTTTAATCGCAGTGTACCATTCGCCTGTTTGTGCGTCTGCACCAAACTTGCCAGCAGCTACATCACGAAATAATTGATCTAATTGTTCTGAAATTTGTGGGTAAGTTTTTACACCAAATGTTGTCCTATCGCTTTTATATTTATTAGCAGTTTTTTCAGCAAGTACATTTGCTTCTTCTGTGTCTCTGGCTGTTTCTTCTTCTGCTGTGAAAGCAACATTTTCACCATTAATATTGTGGTATCGTGTCATTGTTTTACTCCATAAAGTGTAAATTTACCACTATTTATATTTCCAGTATCAGCAAAAATTCTAACCCCAGTGGTCGCAGTATTCTCATTGACTCCACCACCAAATGGGCAAAATCTTTTATTTGAACCTGTATCTCCATAAGAAACCACACCATGAATTTGATGTCTAAAATTATTTGAAAAATTAGTCATATAAACATAACCAGAGCAATCTTCATAAACTAATGAACCACTACTGTTATTTCCCATATTTTCTTGATTAAATCTATAGGAACTTGCACCTGTATGATTTCCGTCACCACCCGAATCAAGTACTCTTGTTGAATATTCATTACTAGAGAATGAACCGCTACTATTAAGTATTCGCATACGCAAAGTGATACCATCACTAGAAAATCTTAATTTATTAAAAATAATTAAATACTGTTCATAGGTATCAAAAGCATCTGTAATTGAATCAGTGAAATCAATAGTTGAAGAACTGCTTGCATCTGTTGTTTGTAATTTTACAAAACTACCTAAACCACTAACATCAGAACCACCAGAGACATTTTGAATTGTATTAACTTTTAATGTACTCATGGCTTGGGATTAGCGTCTTTTACAGCTTTAATGTGAGTTGCCCATGTGCCAGATGTTGTGACAGTTCCAGCAACTATATCTTTGTATAGCATATCTAGCTGATCGCCAAATGAGGCATAAATGGTCGAACCATCAGTTGTTCTATCAGTTTTGTATTTAACAGCAGCAGCTTCAGTGTTTAAAGTAGTTCTCGCAGCATCTATAAGAGATTGATCTAAACTTATAGAATTACCACTTGCATCAAAAGCTCCTGTGCCGTCATCAATCGTTACAGCATTTGGATAGGCTTTTCTTATTGCTTCGTGATCTAAACTCATGGTTAGTTTTTAATTAGATTATACACGGAAGTAATCATGCTGACACCTCCATTACTGTTATTGAAGAAGCTACCCTTGGAGTGTCACTGGTATCTCCATCATCATAGGTTCTGTTTATAAGAGTGTCTCTACTATTCAATCCTGCGACTTGTACTTTATATGTTGTTGCACTTGTTGTACTCGGAGAATCTAAAAACACAGCTTGTCTATCTTGAATAACATCGTAACCAGCATTACCAGATTGCCTTCCAGTACCAAAGGATCCTTGGGTTCTGTTGCTACCTGCATCACCTATATAAATCGCAGTGCTACCTCTTACTAATCTCCCTACAAAAGCAGCATCTTCGTGACCAGCACCTACTTTTATATCAAGAATAATAAATATTTTACTTGATGAAGAAGTCGGAGTAATAGATACGGACAGTCCAGTTACATCTGTATAAGATCCCGAACTTGTAGTAAAAGTGTCTGTTTTAGTTGTTTGTTTTATCTGAACTATTCCACCGCCACCGCCTGTTGGTACTCCTGATACTGGTATTATGCTGTTGACTTTGATTGTGCTCATAATTTAAACGACTGTCCAGGTTTCACCAGCACCAACTGTGACTGTTACCCCTGATTGTATAGTAATCGGACCAAAGCTGCCAGCGTTTTGTCCATTAGTAATAGTATAACTCTGCGTTACTGTTTGGTCGTTTTCCCAAAAGATATTGTCACTTCCTGCACCTTGAGCACCTGCTCCAGCAGCAGCCCAACTTAGCGTTCCAGAAGCGTCTGATACAAGAGCATAGCCAGAAACAGTGGCATCAGCAGAAGGTAGTGTCCAAGTAAGACTAGAAGAGATTGTAGCTGGTGCTTGAAACCCTACATAATGACTACTATCAGCATCAGCAAACCTAAGATCATTCTGTGCTTGAAGCGTTAATCCATTAGCATCAAATATCATTTGTTCTGTTCCGCTAGAAGAAAATCCCATTACATTTGCAGATTTTCTAAATAATCCTAAATCTGTATCTGTATCAAAACTTATTGCAGGAGCAGAGGCAGTTCCAGCGTCATCAGCAAGAAAAGCACCTGTCATAGTACCGCCAGCCTTAGACAATAAACCTAAATTAGCTTGGTCTATATTTCCTATTTCAGTAAAAGCACCATTACTAGAGTTTCTTATTTTTAAAATATTTGTAGTGGTATTCAAAAATGGCATACCAGCTACACATTGACTTGAAGCTAAGTCAGATGATTTTGAATTACTTGATTGGATCGCAGCAAAGACAGCATTTAAATCAGTTCTTACGTTGGCTCCCGAAGCATTTTCGATTGTATAATTTGTAACGTCAGACATAGTTAATAACTATTTTTCTCCATGTTAACCTCCTTTGCCAAAACCAACAGCACTATAGGTAAAGTTCCTATCAATACTAGCATTACTTGAGTTTTTAAAATGAACTGTAAAGCCAGTTCCAGATATACTACTAAGTTCAAAATAATCACCAGTTGCCATATTCTGAGGAGAAATATTCACAGATGGTAAGAAACTATTAAGATTACCTAGCCCAGACGTTCCAACAAAAAATGGTGCTGTAAATGTAACGGCTTTTGCTCCTGCTCCAGATGCTATAACAGATGATTGTTCAGTTCTTGATGGCATTGTTGCTGTATATCCTGCTTGCTGTAAATTGATATTCTGTGCTGTATCTGTTGTATCTATATTAATTCTGAACTGAAATCCTCTACCCTTAAATGTTCCGTTAGCAAAGTCATTGTATGATGTATAAGTAGGAGAACTAGAGGGATTATCAGTGGTGGTTCGTACAGCCATTTTTGCGTTTACATCATTAGCAATAGTTCCATCAAAATCTGTCCAAGTATCTATATTGTCTGTTCTATTATCAAACTGATCTCCTGTATAAAACCCAACCCCTTGAAAATGTCTTTTTAAGACAAGTGAGAATGTAGCACCAAGATCAAGAGTATCTACAAAGTCATAAGTACCAGAAGCATTTGCTGTTGGATCTATAAGTTTTAATCCACCAAGAGATGAGTCATATACAACATTAGATTTTGTTCCGTTATATGGAGTTCCATCAGTATCTTCTCGATCAGTTTTAACAGTAATTGAGTCTAAAATATCAACAATAGATAAGGCTACACTTGTTGCATTGGCACTAAACCTACCGCCATCATCTTGAAATTTAAGAAGATATGTTCCAGCTAAAGCTGGTGCAATTACTTCAGTTGCATTACCAGCTACAGCTTCGATAACATCTTGAGCAGATTGGAATGTGGCTGCACCACCAGTTTGGTTTGTATGTCTTACATAAACACGGCCACCATGTAAAACGTCAATAGCAGTTGCCTGTGTAAATCTTAATCTTACAAACTGTTCATTAATAGGTTCAACAGTTAAACCAGAAACATCTTCTGGTACTGCTGTTTTACCTTGAGCTACAAATGTTGTTTCAGTAAAATTAGATGATAAAACTAACCCTGCATTGTATGAAAAAACTTGAATTGTGTATGTCCCTTTTACAGTATCCAAAAGTTCAAAATCACTACTAAATACAACTTGAGAAACATAGTTGCCATTTTCTAGTTTGTAATTAACTAAGTATTGAGTAGAGCCAACAACAGGTTGCCAATCAACAATTAATTTACTTCTAGCAATACTATTTATAACCACTGTCTGCTCTGTAACTGTTAAATTACTAGGAGGAGAAGCAGGAGCATTTAATACTGATATAGTTCTTGTTGGTAAGGCAGTTCCATCTTCAATAAACGCATATTTACCTTCAACATAAGATAAAGCTGTAATTGTGTAATTTATATCATCCTCTTCTGCAACTTGAATAACCCTAAATAATTGAGTTTGCAATGTTGTACTAGATATTAAATAAGGTGAGTTAACATTTGGTGCGGAAGTAAAAGCAGAAGCAGTTGTACCATCTGGTTTTGTAACACTATTAACTGTAATAACTGCTCCTGTAAAGTCAGATATTGAACCTGTTTCAACTGTTCCGTCAGATAAAATTACACTTATTGTTGGATTATCATTCAATGCTGGTAAACCTGTTTGTTCCAGTGCATCAATAGTAATAGTTGTAGTTGTTGCAGCCACTACACGACCCCCTCTTCTTGCTCCTGCTCTTACTGGATCGTTTATTTCAATAACAGAACCAGGTCTTACAACAATTCCTGCATCTATTGAAGTTGAAAAAGTGCAGGTTTCACTTTCATTTTGTTCAGCGAAGAGTATTGCACGGCCTAATCTTGCAGCTTGATTACGAGAAGTACAGGCAAATGCTTTTACCTGTTTAACAATAGTTCCAAATTTAGATATTGCTGTTGCATCTTCTACTACTTCAAAGTCCACTTCCTTTGAATCCATGTTGAAGTAACTGACAGAAATAACAGAATGACGTTGTTTTAAACTGCTACCTTGATATGTAAATCCTGCTTCTCCAACATTAGCTAAGTTAAATAAATAGCTTGCTGTGGTTGGTTTATCTTGAGATATGGTTACAGAACCAGCAGACCATATTGGCATACATCTCATAACACCAGCTAAATCATTTATTGCTGCAAATGCTTCTTTTGGGCTTTGAATATTTACATTGCAACTAAATCTAGCTTCTTTTGCACCTGATCCTGTACCGTCATCTACCTCTTCATTTGCAAACTTACTAGCAGCTACAAAACTAAATAAATCTAAATTACTATCAGTAACATGATTTCCCAGACCGTATCTTGTATTTGTAAGTAAATCAAGTAAGCACATCGCAGGGCAATTTGTATAAACAGCAGCACCCATAACTCCATTAAAAATATATCCACTTGGATACACAATTCTGCCAGTTGCATTGTCCACGGTTGGAGTACCAGAACTGGAAGCACCTGCTCCTGGTATTCTTACCTTCACTCCTCTGATACGATATTTTCTTGTAGGAATACGATTGAACTGTTTACTATCTAAGCGAAGAGCAACATAAGCACTATTTGCATAAGTAGAACTGTTATCTATAACTTCTTGAAGACTAGTAAATTGAAAAGCATTTACTCTTGCTGCATCTGTACTATCTGCTGTAACTCGAACTACTCTTACATCTACAGGAAAAGCACCCGTAAGATTTATTCTATGATCTCTGGCATAAGCATCTGCTGTTCTTCCACTAACAGAAGTACTTATAACATCGGTGTATCCACCAGAATTATATTGAATTTGTATTTTATATTCAACAGTATCTCCTCGAATATCTCCATCATCTTCAGCTACCTGTATCTGAGGCCAAGTTAAAGTAACAATAATTGCATCTACATCAGTATTAGTAACTTGTCTGGTAACAGGAGCAGAAGTAGTTACAGTAACTCCAACAGCAGTAGGTGATCTGCTTTCAGCAGGAATACCACTCATCGCAGTTTGGTTTGACGTTCCAAACTTAGATTTGAAGTTTACATCTTGAAAGTTGAAATCAGTATCAGCAGGACTAGCACTTGTAGCTGTTGAATTTAGTATTGGAGTGTCATCAAGAAAAACATCTTTTAAACTTGCATTATCATATGCAGTTGTGCCTTTTGTAAGACCTTCTTTTGATGCACTTGCAAAACCTTCTATCTCACCTTCAGATATTAAATCTTGTACAGTAGCAAAACTCCTACTATGTAAAGTATCAGGAGCACGATAAGGAGGTGGGGGTGGTTTTGGTGGGCCTCCAGATCCTCTAATAAGTTTAGTTTCGTCTGTCATGCTTCTACCTGATTAGTGTCAATCGCTGCACTTATTACAACACTTCCTGTAAATATTTCACCATAAACTATTGGAACAGGAGTACCTGCTCTTGATGTATTTTGTACTCCACTAAAACTAAAAGATAATTGTGGATCTTCTTCTGAATTAAATTTTTGAGGTTCTGGTAATGGAAATAATAAATCAGACACTCCTTGTAATACTAAAGAAGCACCAACATATACTAAACCTTTAGCTAATGCACCTGCTTTTGCAAATCCAAAACCTGTACTAATACCACTTGATAAAGAAAGACCACCTGGAACAAGAAATGCAGCACCTATCAATGCAGCACCTAATAAAATCTTTCCAAAACCTCTACCAGCACCACTAATTGCTGGAATAAAATGTATATCCTCCTGTCCTACAGGATATGCTAATTCACTTTCATCAATATCATAATTACCAACTTTTACTTGATAATATTTAGGACTCATAAAACGTTCTACTTCTGGAAAATTATGTATTAAAAAACTTACTGCCTGAGTAACACTATTAACTTTTATCTCGAACTCTTTATGTCCGATAAATTCTGCTAATTGTCCATATAATTTTAACTTACGAAGCATAGCGATACCTCTTTCCCGTACATTTTAACAACCATTCAGAGTAAGGCTCTCTACAAGATAGTCTATCGGTTAAATGATGAATAACATCACCTTCAAAAAATAATGCTACATGATTTAAAGTTGGATGCAAAATGCTCATAAGTAAAACATCTCCATCTTGTAATTTTTCTTCTGGTCTTAGTTCTCTAAAATTAGTTCGCCAAGCACAATCTTCAAACAAAGGTTTATTATTAAATTCTTCTAATGTTGTAGGTCTATCCCAATCTCTAAGTTCAATATTTCTTTCTTCTTTGTACCAATCTCTTACTAAACTCCAACAATCTGTAATACCCCAAACCCATTGACGACCTAATAAAGGTGGCTTGTATCCGCATGGTTCTAAATATGCCCATTGTTCTGTTTTTGGATTAACAATATACCAAGGTAAATTGCTATCCTCGCAGCTAATTTTATCTGCCTGACTAGGATTTGGTGGTGTTATTGGATGACTATGGACAACACCAACTATTTCACCTGTATTATCTGCTTTTACATAATCTTCTGGGTCAATAATAAAACATTGATGTTCTGTCATTGAAAGATTACGACAAGGATAATATCTTTCCTTACCTTTTATATTTAACAATAAACCACAAGATTCTTTTGGGTCTTCACGTTTAGCATGAAGTAATGCTTTATATTTCCAAGTCATCCTACAAACGTACCGATAGAAGGAAAAATTGAACGAGTAGCTTGACGGCCTGGAATCCGAACTCCAGCAAGATCTGTTGGTGCAGCAAGTTCAAATTCAACAACTTCTCTAGTTTCTGTTGATTTACGATCTATTGAATATACTTCTTGCGGAAACTCAGCAGTAGGATCTGCTGTGGCATTTGTTCCATCAGCAAAATTGACAGCATCAATAAATTTAGCTAATGTTCTAATTCTTGTAACAGTAGCTCCCGTAAGATCATTGCCAGCAGTTGTTTCATTAACAGATAAAAGTATTGATGAAATTAATCCTGTGGCATTACTTATAGATATTTTAGGTCTAGGTAACTGTCCTTTTTGAAAAGCAAAACCTGATGCTTGTACAGGAAATCTAAGGTACTCATTAGTAGCCCAAACTATTTTTCCATTTGCATTTAAATTACTACCAGCATGGAATCTATAGATAGTATTTGCACCATGTAATGCGGTAGATAATTGAAGAGTAAATAATTCAATAATCGCTGATGGATTAATAGATTGTAAATTACTAAATACTGCTGAATTTACTGACATTATGCTGGTTCAAATACTTCTCTAAAAGTTGCTTGAATTGTAGCTCTATTGTTATATGGTATTGATTTACTCCAGTTTTCACAAACAAATTCAGAAGATGAACTTTCTCCTGGTGGGGTAAAAGTAAAGCTATCACTATCATTTGCTCTAGCATCTAAAAAAGTTTCTATCTCATCTGATTCTGTTTCTGAAACATTAAAAGTAAGTTGAAAAACTTTTGGATTTTGATGTTGAGCTAAACCAAATAAAATTCTATGTTCATAACCATCAGCAAAACGAACAGTACGAGTTAATGGTGCTGATCTTTTTTGTTGTCCGTATATAGGTTTTATTGAAGGAAATGTAGCCATTATGCAAGTAATCCTCCTGGTCTTTGTTGCTGTATTATTTCAGATTGTACTGCAACTGAGATAAGACGACCAAGCTCTCTACCTTGATCTTCGTCACCCTGCACATTAGAACCAGAAGCATCTACGTTTACTACGATATTTGTTGAACCACCGAGCATTTCATTAGGTGTAATAGTTCCAGAAACACCTGGACTAAACATTTCAGGACCACGTTCTCCTACTAAATAACTACTACCACCTTTTACAGGGCCACCATTTGCCTTTCCAAAAGTAAAACGTGATACTTGTTGGTCAGGAGTTAAAGTTGGAGTTGCACTTACTGCACTTCTAGTAAAATTATTGCCAAACATATTCGCAAATAATCCCATAAATCCTCTTTGTATTTGTGCAGCAGCCATCTGTGCAGCCATATCTAAAAAATGATCTGCTATACGCATAAACATATTTCTAAATGCATCTCCAACACTCATTGTTCCTTTTATTATTCCTTTGAAAGATTCTTGAAAAGATGCACCAAGTGTTTTAGATAATTCAACCACTTGAAACTGTGCATTATTTAATTTTCTTATTTCACTATTTACATCTTGTAAACCTTTTACTATTGAAAATGAAGCTTCTTCATTTGCAATCCTTATTTCATCTTGTAAAATTTTGATATTATTAAATTTATTTATAAGTTGAGCATTTTCCGTATTAATTTCTTTTAATTTTTCTCGCTCTCTTTCAAGCACATTGGCTCTTTTACGACCACCTACTCCTTGTCCAAAACCTTCTGTATCTAATTGTTTTTGTTTATCTAAAGAATCCGTCAGAACATCATTTATAGTTGCTTCAACTCCTCTTCTTTGAATTGACAAGACAAGTCTAAGTTCTTCTTCTAATGTTAGATCTTTATTAATTTTTCTTATAGCTGATAAAGCAGATTCAACTGTATTTGCTTGCGAAAGAGCATCAAATCTACCAAAATCTCCACCAAACTTTTTAGCAATCAATACTGCGTCATTTCCAAATCGTTTGAACTCTTGTAAAGCTTTTACTGCTTCCTCTTTTGTAATACCTAAAGACTTACCTAATTGTCTTACCTGTGATCCACTAATATTTGAGCTTATACCCATTCTTTCCATTTCTTTATTTAGTTCTCTAATAGATTTTCTAAAATCAAGAGTCTGTTGTATTTGTTGAGCTATTGCAGTACCAGCTATAGATAAACCAAAACCAAAGCCTCCACCTAGAGCACCACCCAAAGCACCACCAATACCACCACCAGCAGCACCTATAGCACCTTGACCAAATAACAGAGGAAAACCACCACCAATAAGAGCATTGCTAATAGATCCTTTAACTCTCTGCCCTCTAGTAGCGGCAAAACTACCTCCTGGAGCAAACTGACTTCTTATAAGAGAACCAATACCAGGTCTATTCGCTGTTGCAGCAGCACTAGCAGTAATCTCATCTGCTCTTTGGCTAAATGCTCTAAATCCTCCCATACCAGGATTGACATTGCCAAATTGATTTTGTCTTAATAATTTTCTTCGTTCTGCAAATTCTTGTTTTAATGCTTTTTTTCTAAGTAAAATTAATTTTTTTTCTCTTGTTTCTATTTTTTTTACTGCATTTTCTCTTATCCTACTTACTTCTTCTTCTGCTCTTTTTCTGTTAGCAGTTTGTGTTGCTAAAGCCTGTTGTAATCTACCTTCTATATTTACACTTTGACCAGTTAATTTCATATCTCTCTGATCCATTCTCGCCAATGCTTCTTGTAATGCCTGTTCTTCTTGTAATATCTGTCTTGATCTTCCAGATGCACCACCTTTTGGAGTTACACTTTGTCCAAATAAACTTTGTCCAGGTAATATTGAAGATCGTTGACCTTTTAAAGTAATACTTTGTAAAACTCTTTCACGTTCTTGATATTCTTTATTTAAATTTTTCTCTGCTGTTATTAATTGTCTTGCAGCAGCAAATTGTTGTTGTGAGCCTGTGGCAGCAGCATTAAAGTTTTTTGTTGCTTGTGTTAATACATTATTTAATTCATTAAAACTTCTTACAAGTAAGGTTTGGTCTTTTGCAGCAGATTTTAACCTTTTAGCAAAAGCATCTATATTTGTACTTGTAGCTTTAACTTCTCTATTAAAAGAAGTTAATTGTTTAGCACCTTTTAAAGCAACAGCAATATCTACATTATAATTAGCCACTTGCTATAAAAATTAAAACATTTTCTCTATATTACCTTCTTTTGCCTCGTAAAGCACTAGCTTTCTGTGCTTGTTCCTGTTGTTTTTTATATTCATCATTTTCAATCTCGTTATAAGCAGCCCACCCTATCATCTCTTCAATAGTCAAAGTTTCACATAACTCAGCTACAGTTTTATGTAATGTCTTTGCTAAAGAGAATAAAAACTGCCAATCTTTATTAGCTTTTCAAATCGGCTTTAGCCTCTTTTACCTCCTTATCAGCACCAGAATTAACCATTGCTAGTTGTATCTCTTCAAGAATTGATGCTTCAACTTCTCTTCTTAAAGATGCCTTATCTCCATCTTGAAAAAGTCTTTTGCCATCTTCATCTAATGCTTTTTCTATCATCATCTGTAAAGCATAATCATTATTATCTTCAGTTCCACTTTTTTTAATTATGGATTCTCTTTCAGCAATAGTTAAAGGATGCCAATAAACAGAAAAAATTACCTCATCATTTTTAATAACATCATGTTTATAAAGCTGAGAGATCCCAAACTTGTTTCTTAAAAGGTCAACTGCTCTAGTCATAAAATTAGTATACTTACTTTAGTATACTAAGCGTTTGCGGTAAATTGGCAAGATATTAAGCCAAGGAAATGTGAAGAGTCATCTAATTCGATAGGAGCAGGGCCGACAACATCAAGCACTCTAGGATCACAACTAAAAGTATCTGTATAAGTAGAAGCATTTACAGAAGTAAGTCCATCAATAACAGCTTCACCTAATTCAGAAAATGTAGCACTACCTTTTCCTCTAGGAACATAAATATTACATTGAATTACGCCAGAGTAAAAATCCTGTGATGCACCTTGAGTCTGTGTTGTAGCTTGTGCAAAATCAATTGACATAACAATATATTTTTTAGTTTTACCAGGAGTTTTATAAACCATATTGTCATAAATCATTTCTACAGTTGGATCAACATCTGCAACTGCATCTGTAACTGCTTTTTCAAAAGCTGCTCGTGTGTTAACTAAAGTCATAGATCAGTGTAATCAACAAATGCTTTCTTAGGATCTGCAAATTGACCAATACCACCTTGACCACCTTTTAATGAAGACATACCAACTGCAATTTTTGGTTTCTTTTCTGTAAAAGTTCTTTTAATTAATTCTGCAAGTTTACCTTGAACATATTGTGGCACTTTACTTCTATCTGAAGCTAAAGCTCTAGCAGCATATTGTGATCTATTACCAATAAATACTTTTGAAAATGGTTTAAAATTATATGATATTTCATCAATAAATCTTGGCTCAATTTTTGCTTGTGAAGATCTTTGACCTCTTCTTGTTGGTTTAATATTGCTCCAAGGTGCAACTGTTTCTCTAGGTTCATCAGGTCTAGGTCTTTGCGTACCAGCTGTCCAACTTGAAGCAAAAAAACCTGTATCTACTGGACTATACCTTTCTTTTGATAAATCAACTAATATAGCTCGAACCAATTGATTTAAATCACTTTCAAGATTACCGATAAGATCTCTTTCTATATTTTCAATACCTTTATTTTTAGCCATCAGAACCTCACCAATAATGTAAACAGATAAGTCTGTCCACCTTGCCTTGTATCTATATTAACTATCTGTCCTACTCTTGTAGATCCAGCATAAGTTAATGTAACCTCATCATCAAACGTAGGTTGATTATCTCCGATCAAATCAGGTGTAATATATATTTTTGCTTCTCTTCTTTCTCTACCATCATCTTCTGTAGATTGAACAAACTCAACAGGAACTTTTAAATCTGAATAAGTTGTATCAATAGTAATATTTTCTCCAGTATCTACGTTATAACTAGAAAGTCCTTTTTTTGTATAGACGATAGTTGAATCTAAAGAACTACCTAAATCAGCAACAACTTGTTTAGCTACACTTTTAAGTAATGAATCTAATTGACCTGCCATTATCCTCTAACTACTCTCATTTGAAATGTTCCTGCTCCACCAAGCATATACGCTCCAAGATAACTTTGTAACCAAGGATAAACATCCATAATATTATTTATAGCTCCAGTTCCCTGACTAGCAGTATTATATTTAACTTGAATATCTCCTAATTTAACTTCTTCAAAATTACCATCTTTACCAGTTGTACCTGTAATAGCATCAGTATCATTTGCCAAGGCTCTAGCTAATTCATATTGTGCATATTTAATATTATTTGGAATAGTAGAACAACTTAACTCAACTCTATCTACTTGATAATTAGTCCTAGGAAACTTTAATGCCTGATCTTCATCACATCTATCTCCTTGAAATACAAAAGTATCAATCCATCTTGTAGCAGCTATCAATGATCTATTTTTCTGATCATCTGTTTTATTAGTCCAAGTTGAAGAATCTGGAACTGTTTCGAAATAACTATTAGCTTCTGTCAATGTGACATAACTATTAGCAGTTTCACTTTTTATAGTTGCATTTATGGTAGCTGCCACGATTGATAAAGTAATTTAGTTTTATTGTAGCGTAAAGAAAAAACCCCACCAATAATTGATGAGGTTTTTAAATGGCATGACCACTGCCAATCCAATCTTAAAATAAATTAAGACTTAAGACCATTTGATAGTGGTGTGTTTACAAAGATTTCAACCATTGGAATTTGGTCAATATCATAAGTTACACCATAATTAGAACCAGTTCTGAGTGCTGAGTTAGCAGGGTTATCAGAAGCTGAAGTCCACTTAGTACCCATAACATGATACGCAGTATGGTAATCAACAGACATAACATCTTGCTTAGATAAGATGTTTCTTTCTGCTTCAATACTTAGCTCAGATTGCTGACCTTCAAGAATTGTTCCTGACTTCATTAAGTAGCAACGGAATTCCTGACGATTACCAGTAGTTGTTGGATCGTTGATGTTTACCTGAGAATCAATTACAACTGTGCAACCAGCAAATTGACCGATTGATCTGTCAGTAACACCAACACCACCACCACCCCAAGTAATACCAGTACCAGTTGATAAGGCAGAAGTTGAGAATGTTAGTAGACCCACTTGATATAGGTAGTAAGCAACCGCAGGATGAACTATAAGAAGATCAAGTTCTTCTCCTCTTTCTCCAATAAGAGAACGAGCTTCTGCAACAGTGGCAGCAGTAAGATAGTTTGCTTCAGCAGTAGAACCAGAACCACCAAGTTGTTTTTCTAAACGGTGTGCATTTAGAGCAGTATGGAATAAACCAGTAAGAGTTTCAAATAAACGAACTGAATTCAATTTATTGATTGCATCTGCAAGTTGATTTCTGATGTGACCCATTGGATCTTCACCAGCAGCTAATACAGCTACATCATCAACAGCATAAGCAAAACCTCTATGACAGATAGTTGCAATCTGCGTATCTGTACCGATTTTTTGAGGTGTTAGATAACCAGCACCACTTGTTCCCCAAGTACCTGTACCATCTAAAATTTCTTCAGTTGGTGCGATTGGGTTAAATTCTGGAACTTGTATTCTTGTTCCTCCTGCTGTTGCATCAAGCAAAGCATTACGAACTACAGCACCAGATTGTATAAATAGGCTACGCTCTTTGATAGCTTGAGAAACGTAAGCACTAAAATTATTTCTTTTAACGATGTCCGCTAATAGGACACCGCCAGTATAATTCTGAAACGGAGCAGCCATTGGCTTATTTAGAAATTAGTTTTACATTTCCAAGTCACGGACTTGGTAACACTTTTCAAATCACGGACTTGATAGTAAATTCCTAAATCACGGATTTATAGAAATTACCTTTTTTAAGTGTTCTGAGCCTCTTGTTTCAGCACGGCTGCCATCTGAGGATCTTGTTCTGATATTAGCATTTGTTGAGTTATATTGCCTGTCTTCCAAGGATTTGGCTGTCCACTTCCTGTACTTGCAATCGGACTTGGTTTTGCTCCCATACCAGCAGCAGAACTAGGTTTAAAATGATGTTCCCAACCACTGCCAGGGTTCTTAAGACTTGTAAGATAATTTGTTAGATTCTGTTCAACTCCACCATTAAGAACAACAACTTGACCTTCTGCATTTTTTTGTAACTTTCCTTGTAACAACGACAAAGTTTGTTCTGCATTTATAGCTCCAAGATTACTGATAGCAGCTAAAGCTTCTGTTTTAGTGCTTGCAGCTTCATTAGAATTTTTTAAATCTTGTATCTGTTGTTTTAATGCATTTACTTCATTTTGCATTTCCTGATTAGTTTTATTTGCCTCTTCCCATAAAGGTTTATACATTCCCTGATCTTCTAGTGCTTTATTTCTATCGTCATAATATTGACCGATTTTACTTTTAGCATTTTTAAACTTTTGCTCTGTTTCTTCAGCAAGTTTGCTTTTTTGTTGAGCTAATGCTTCTGCCTTTGCAGCACGTTCATTTGCCTCTTGTAACTGTTTAGCTAAATCATTTACAGGTGGGGTTGATGTACTAACCTCTGGTGCAGGAGTTTCTGGTGTTTGCTCAATTACTTTTTCTTCAATCATAATTAATTAGTGGAGGTAAATTTTTCTAATTCGGCAATTAAATCTGCCTTAGTATGTCTTCTATCTAACTCAATACCTAAAGAACGACCATAAGTTTCAAGTTCTGCTTTGGTCATAGTTTTTAAGTTGGCAGTAACAACACTTTTTTGAGGAGCAGGACAAGCAACGGGAGCTTCAGCACCATTACCCATTTTTTCAGCATAAGAAGGTTCTACAAGTTCCCACTTATACGTTCCATCGGGTTGAAGCACTTTGTCTAAAGATTTAGCCATAAGCTTTATAAATTTATTTATATAATAGTATACTAACTTGATTCTGTCTGATTGGCACTAGGAAGTACTTCACCTTGAACTAAAATATCTCTAAATTCTTCTCTATCAATAACTTGTTGATCAAATAATGATGTTAAAGCTGTAATATCTTGACCAATTAATCTTTCAATATCAAAATCTCTACTAATTTTTACTTCTGGAGGTTCAATACCTACATACTCAGCGGAAAAGTTAAAACATTTTTGAAGTTTCTGTTCTAATTCCATAGAAACCATCGCAAGCATTGAATTGGTATCAACACGATCTAATCTTCTTGCATCAGCAGATTCAGCTACAAATTTCTGTTGACTTAAAGTAGATATTCCCAAGGTAGCCATCTGCATCTGAAGCTCTTTTATTTCTGCTGATTGAGCATCAAAAGCACTAGAAGCTGGCTCTACATAATAAATTTTATTACCAGGTTGAGTTGCCATTGCATAATTAACAGAAATAGCTAAATCTTTAGTCTGATCATCATAACCTTCCATTACAAGCATTGGTTGAGATGCAACATGCAAACTATGAATTAAATCAGCTTGTCTTTGAAAATGTGCAAGATTAAGATGTGCAATATCAAGTAAAGGTGGTTTGCTTACTAAATTTTCTGTTTTACCAGAATAAATCGTAACTAAAGGTATTTCTCCAAGAGAAAAACTACCAGATTCAGCTAATTTATAATCTTCTCCAGTTGTTCCTGTACTAAACTCACCCATGTATGAATTATCATCAACATCATACATTGCATCAATTTGATCTTTTTTACGAAAAACTCTATAACTGCCAGGTTCTATTACTCTTACCTGGTCATAGACTTTCTCTCCAAAATCTCCATCAGGCAATACAGCCTTTTCTGCAATTCTTGCTTGTATCAAGTTTCCATAATTAGATTCTCTATCTAACCTCCAACCTAAAAGATTCGTAGGATCTACTTCAATCCAATAAGGTCTACGATTTTGCTGTCTTTCTTCTGCAAGACTTAATGCACCAGAAGGTGCAGGATAATCAACAAGAATATGACTTTGACCATAAGTAAGAGAACACATCAATATTCTTCTCGCATATTCATCTAAATCAGAGCCACAACCATCAACATCCATTTTGAAAGTTTCTGTCCAATAAGGATCACCTATAAGTGTTATTGGTTTTCTTAATACAAGACCAGTAGCTGCTCTTATCAATCTTTGTGTAAAAGGAGAAAATACAGCACGATTTACTCTTGCCATATATGCTGTGTAATCTTCTCTTGGCTCTAAAGGTAAAAATGCTTCACTATTTTCTCTGAGATATTCTGTTCCCTCAGTTACAGCTTTCATTATTTCCCATCCTTTCATCATGTCGAGGACAGCCCTCGTACGAGTAAAAGGACTATCTATATCTCCAATAGTTGTGGAAGTCTGTACTTTTGTTCTATAGTCTCCAGGAATTGAAAAAGTCATTTAACACCTCCAGCGTTTAAGAGCTAAATTTATTCTGCTATTTGGATCATTTTTTTTCTTAGTATTTTTCATTTTTCTCTTCATCCCTTCCATTCTGTCACAAAAGCTTTTTCTTCTTTTTTTTTCTGATTCAGTTAATCCACTTTTTTTTGTTACTGGAGCTTTAAGATTACTACCTGTTGCAGCGTTATATTTTTTTCGCCCTTTAGCAGTCAGCCCTCCTTTTCTAGACTTTTCTCCTCCTTTTAAAGTTAAACTAACTGCTTTTCGTTTAGCCATTACTTTCCTTTTTTCCTCATAGCTATTCTATGTGCTTCCATAAATGTTTTACCCTTTAACATCTCTTCTTTCATTATTGTCATATGTTTTGCAGTATGAGTACCCTTTTTTTTATGATTTGCTAAAGCAGTCTTTTGCCTAGACGTAAGTTCTTTCTTAATTTTCATTTCTTTTTCCTTTTTTTCTTAGAACGTAATTTTTTAAGATCCGCAGCCGTAATCTTATCTCGTGGTGGAGCAACAGCAGCAAGTCTCCGTTGCTTTGCCGAATAAGATCCTTTAGGCATTAGACAGCAGAGGTAATAGTACCATTAGTTGTAAAACTAACTGATACTGTATTTAAATCTCCAACAGTTGAGCTATATGTAGTTCCTGTAATAGTTCCGTTAAAACTTAATTTTTTAGAACCCGATGTATCTAAGAAAAGATTGAATGAAGCATCACCAGAATCTTCAGCAGTTAATACATCTGTAATAATTTCAGCAGTATCATCTCCAGATGTTGCTGTATAAATTAGATCAACAGTACCTGTTCCAGAAATTAAACTTCCTACATTTTTTCTAAATGTATCACCATGTGCGGTCACATCTAAAGTATCTTTGGTTACGTCCAATGTCCAAGCTGTTGTAGAAGCTATAGCTCCAACTGATCCAGTTCCGTTATCAAATGATACAGAGCCTTCTTCACCACGAAAAAATGCCATGATTCTAAGAAAATTTTACTTATAACAATATATTACCTTGAAACTGCGTTTTTCACAGTTATTTTTTCTTCTTTTTACGTCTATGTTGATAAGTTATCTTTTTACTGCTTGTTTTTTCTCTTTTAAACCTAGCTTTCTCTGCTGCGGTCATCTCTCCCACTGTCTTAGGTGTCTTACTTGATACACGTTTACTAGGTCTACAGGCAGGATATCCTCGTTTTTCACCTTTTGAACGCCCACAAGGCTTACCAGTTTTTACATCAACCCAATTTTCTTTAAACCAACGAGTCAAACCACCCTTTGCTCTAGGATTTGGGCTACTTTTTGCCACGTTTTTTCTCCACTCGGTAAGTACCACCACGTTTCTTATACTCTCGTACAAGCCACGCATTAGCGTAAGCACTAGGATATACCTTGAACTTACGTTTGGCTTCGGCTTTTACTCTAGCGTAAAGAGCTTTATTTACAGGAACATTCACTACGTTTTTTACCTCCCTTCTTTTTCTTCTTCTTTTTCTTTGTGGTGGAATGATACATAGTGAAAAAAGGAAACTCTTAATATATTCTAAACGAAGTCTGACCTAATGTCTCTGGTTTTGCAAGGTTAAATTGTTGTAGACAAAGATATCCAAAAGCATCAAATGCGTGATCCACACCCAAGTTTTTATTAGGAAGGCCAGTATTCGGTGCATATGTAAGTGTTCTCAGTGCTTTTATTAATTCTTTACATCTGGGATGTATCAAAGTTCTTCTTGAACCATCGGCATCATATAAAGCAGTATTTACAGCAGTAATTTTATCTCTTATCCTCCAAGGTGATTTAGGACTCATAACAGTAAAACCATTTCTTCTTAATATCGTATGATCCGTTACTCCAACTCCACTTGTTTTTCTTGCACTACCAGTAGGGTCAGGGCAGGCGATCACTCTTCTATCCACCCCATATCTTCTGACAACTTCTTCTGCAAAATCCCAAGTGGTAGCACCTCCTGTCAGCATGATCTCATCAAAGACATATAGTGTATCATTATGCTTTACGGCACATATCCCAGCCATAGGGTCAACGTTAAAATCTAAACCCAACAACAATGGCAGCATATGAAGATCCTGCACTTCCTTATCAATATTGTCATCACTAAAACTAACAGCAACTAAACCAGTAAGATTCTCAAAACTAGCCTCAAATTCCTGTCTAAATGTCCTTGGATCTAATTGCCCTCTTGCAGCCTCCACTTCCTCTTCCTTGACATTACCCCCTTCGATAGTTGTAAAGCTCCACCTTTGCCAATCATCCCACTCCTGTTCTCCACAAAAGCACCACATATCATAAAACCAACTGGCAGTACCATCAGGAGTAGAAATAAATAAAGCCCAACCCTGTTTATCTGCCAATGCAGGTCTGATAACCTCCGCCCACACATCCCTTTCCATAAAAGCTGCTTCATCCAATACAACTCCTGCCAAACTCCTACCTCTCAATGCCATCGCATTTTCAGTACCTTTTAACTCAATACTTGACCCATTTATCAAATCAATCCTTAAATCTGTTTCATTTTTAGCTTGTATCCAAGTTTTAGGTACTAATCTCTTCAATTCTTTCCATGCAATATCCTTTGCCATGCGATAAGTAGGAGCACAATAGAAATAAACCTCTCCAGGTCTATTGATTGCTCCTCTAAGCAACTCGATACAGGATAAATATGACTTCCCAAACCTTCTTCCAGCAACCAACACCCTAAATCTTTTCTCACTATTAAACACCTCCCCCTGTGCATACCTTAAACTGACCTCATTTAAGCTCATATCACCCTTTTTTTCATAATATTACTCATTTTCTTTCGCATTTCATACTTTTAAGGCTATTATCAGAATAATAACCCCCATCACAACCTCTATCGTGGCTGAATCTTTCATAAATAATTTAAACTACGATCTTCCAGCTCCTCAACGTAAACCTCGTGTACAAAAATATACAGGAGGTTCCAACTCAAGAGCAGTTATAGAAGCTAGATGCCAACGTCTTTACTCAAAACAATTAGAAGGTAAAACCACCAGACAACTTGTTATAGAACATTCTCAAAAAGAAGGTATATCCCTAGTAACAGGTTGGCAAGATTGGAAAAAAGTTAAAGAATGGAATGATGAAGATTGGTTAAAAGAAAGAGATAAAATGATTCCTCGTCTACAAGCAATGCGTATGCGTCTATTCAACAAAGCCATATCAAAAGGTCAATTACAAACAGCAGCACAAATACTAGATTCCCTAGGCAAAGTAGTAGGTGAATCCGTAGAAACTGTAAACATTCAAGCTCCAGAACTTGCTATTCGCATAGAACCAAAGCAATAAAGATACACAGAATATATTTAAGTTACCCACGCACGCTCCAGGCCAAAAAAAATTTACAAGTGTCCCCCCATAGCTATAAAAATAAATAAAAAATTTCTTTAATATCCATAGCAATTATTGACACATTTTGATATCATTAATAGTAAGGATATAAAACTTTACTAGTTCTTAAATCCTTTCTAATAGCTCTATTTATCTTTCTAAGTAGAATATAGTTATTCAAGCTTAAACACTCTTACAGAGTTAATAAAGCTAAACACATTAAAATTATTTAATTAAACTCATGCCAAGTATTATTTTTGAAAGTTTTGGAAATGAAGAATCTATTGAGTTAGATTTAACCAAAGCAAGTGAAAAGGAAATTAAAAAAGCTTTTATTAAAAGCATTAAGCAAACTAAAAAGGAGACTAAAAAAGATGCTTAAAAACTTATTTCTTTATTTTGGATTTTATACAGTTTTTGGATTATTTTTATATTTTTCAATTTCTGATTCATTACTAAAATCTCAAAAAATCCATTGTAGAAATGGTGTTGAAATGGCATGTAATTATCTAAAGGTTAAAAATTAATCATGCATGATTTAAACAAATTACATGAACAAATAAAATTACAAGAACTTTTAATAAAAGATTTAAAAGAACAAAATGTAATTTTAAGAAGAACAATTTTATTTTATGAAAATAGAAAAATTGTTAGTTTAACTAACTCTTAATTGAGTTAGTTTTTTTATTCAAAATTATTTAATTAAAAAAATGGAAACTAAAAACACTTATTTATCTTTTCAAGAATGGAAAGAAGACTTTTTTGAAGTTGAGAACAAAAAAGAGAATAGAGATATATTATTAGAATATTGTGTAATAGGTGAATTAAGCGACAATTTACATTGTGATACCAAAACTATAAGAATATATAGAAAAGGTGGACATTTAGAAATTTTAAATAATGGATTATTTACAGTTGGATTAGAGAGAACAACATATGAAAATGAAAAATTAGAACCGATAGAGAAAGAATTATATAAATGGTGTAATGGGGAAATATTTAATTTATATAATGGATGGGCAAGTGAAACAAATAATATAGCTAATAAGATCATGCAAGAATGTGAAAAAGATACAAATTATTTATTTGATATAGTTCATGAATATCTTCAATTATTGGAAGATACACCAATAGGATTAAAAGGAATAAAAGAAACTTTAGAAGAAAGAAACAGTTTTGAAAAAATTTATGAAGTTAAAAAGGAGAATTAAACTATGTGGAGACAATATAAACACCATAACCCAAAATTATATATACCTTTAATGAAAGAACTATTAAATAGTTTGGGTGAAGAATGGTATGATTCAGTTTATGGAAATGATTTAGTTGCAAGTATTAGTAAGAATATTAACGATGATCATTGTATGACTATATACTTGCCTAACTCTGAAATTTCTGACGTTGATAATGAATTATTTAATACTTTTGAGATATGTGAAAATGTATTTAAAAGTTGTGATTCTATAAGTTGTGAAAGTGTAGGAGAAGTAATAAAAAGAATTACACAAATAGAAGAAGAATAAAAAAAATAATAATAGTTGCTTAAAGGGATATTAGTAAATATCCTTTTATGAAACTATTTATAGTTTCTTATTCATTCATTTATTTATTTAATTATTATGAAACCTGATTTATTAAATTACATCGATGATGTAGTTAATGAGAGATTAACATTATTACATGAGAGAGAGAGTGATCCGACCTGGAAAAATGAGAGTGAAGACTTAAAGGCCGATACTAAAGAAGAAATCAAAAAATGTAATGAAGTTTTAAATGAAATAAAACAAGAATTATTTGATCATTATATATTTTCTTTAAAATCTCGAACTATAAGTATTTATGAAAAAAAATATAAAGATAAAGAAGAATTTAAAAAAGATTATATTAAAGGTGAATATTTTTATGATACAGACAGTTATGAAAATGGGAACTATATAAGCAAGAAAGAAGTTGATCTGGAAAAAATACGATTAATTTATATTTTTGATGAACATATAGGAACTTTAAAATTTGATACTAGGAAACTTAAATTTATATCTATAAATGATATTTAAATATATCAAATATATGTTAAAATACATAATAGAAGTGTAAAAACTTCTTATTTAAATTCAAACTTATTTAATTAAAAAAATGAATCACACATTAACTGTATCAGGTGCTTATAGCATTGACTTTAAAAATAAAAAAGAGATATTAGAGCATTATAACTCTAATAAAGACTTTCAAAACTTAGGAATAAGTTCAGGTGCATATGTTAATAAAAAAGATGCTAAACGTTTTAAGGTAGGTTTCTTAAATGTTAGATACAGCAACTTAAGAAAAATTGCAGTTATCGATGTAAATAAAGATAAGTTTATTTAAGGAGATAATTAAAATGATTTTAAAAATGTCTAAAGGTAATGCAAAGTTATCGAAAGATACTTTGATGTTATCTATATCAGCTGGTATAACATGCCCAGGTTCTAACAATTGCAAAGCGTGGGTGACTTTAAAAGATGATAAGAGAGTTTTAAACAGAGGTAATGAGAGTTTATTTACTTGCTTTGCAGCAAGTGAAGAATTACGTTATCCTAACGTCTTTAAAAGTAGAAAATATAACTATGATTTAATTAATGGTTATGTTTTAAAGAATGATTTAAAAGGATTAACTGATTTAATTAATCGATCTATTCAAAGTAATAGAAAAAATATTACTAAGGTTAGAATTCATGAGTCTGGAGACTTTTTTAATATTATTTATCTTAAGGCATGGTTAAATGTAGCTCGATTAAATAAAGACTTAAAATTTTATTGCTATAGTAAGAGTCTTAATTTTTTCTTGGAAGTGTTACTGCCTAATAATTTTTATATGGTGGCAAGTTATGGTGGCCGATATGATTATTTAATTGATCAGGGTTATTTTACAAAATATTCTAAAGTTGTATTTAGTGAAGCTGAAGCAATAGAACTTAATTTAGAAATAGATAAGGATGACAGTTTATGCTTTGGAAATAAACCTTTTGGTTTATTACTTCATGGTCTACAAGAAAAAAATACACCATCGGGTGAAGCTTTAAAACTTATTAAACGTAATAAAAAACTAGTTACTGTTTAGATTTTAAATAATTAATTAAAAGTAAATTAATCAGGATATTTAAGTTTTTATCATTTGATTCAAACTTATTTAACCTGGTTAAGTGCTTTTTAAGCTCATCATTAGTGGTGATGTTGTGATTATGACAGAATTGTTTGATGTAGCTCATATTAGGGCGAATTAGGGCGAAAATTTGATTAGTATACTAATTATATGATATCATGAATGCATAACTTTATATCATTTTAATTATGAATGAAAACAAAACAAATGAATCAAAACCAATTATCTGGTTTGATGGTAGAGAATCAACAAGACAGCTACCAGCTGAATGTATAGCAGATTGTAGTGGATCAGGTGATCAGACTAACAATGTTACAGGATGGGTAGATCATCTTAATTTTGATGGTCCTGTAGAACTTTTTAAAGAGCATTTAGAACAATATGGATGTTGGGATGATGAGCAGTTAGAAGACCATTACGAGAACAGAATTAGGGTTCTATGGTTATGGGCTTGTGATTGTAGTGAGAATCCTGGAAGTTACGATTATTTGTATTTAGGAGCTTAGATAAGTGAAAGAAACGCAAAGTCATTTAATCGTTATGCAACATCGATTAGGCGAATTATTACCTGAATATCAGGTAACGATTATTAGATTAATCAATCATTTAGCGTCATGGAATGATACCTATAGAGAACACGCTATGAAAAGGATTGAAAAGATAGCTAATGAAAATCCTTATGTTGATGATATAGAGGGATTTGAAAAGCTTGTAATGATTGAAGAAACCTGCCCTGAGGATGAAGAGTAATGAAAATATTAAAAAATTCACAGATTAGACTTGAAACTTTAAATCATGCTCTAATTACTGATCCAAATGGTAAAGAATGGAGAATCTCACATTGGGCAGTAGATATTCAAGATATTCATGAAATTCTAGTTGTATGTCATGAGGCACATGGATTAGGTATGGATGAAATTATTGTTACTTGGGAATCTATTAAAGATTGGTCGATACAACTACAAACTGAAGGTTACAGGATTGCTTAAATGGTAAAAGAAAATCCTAATAAAGAATCCTGTAAAGAAAGAATGAAAGAACTAATTAGGACTA
>VTLG01006064.1_pt1 | contig 24953 bp, 27 predicted proteins | sample 4694571 | NCBI WGS metagenome assembly VTLG01 (sample SAMN12604809, study PRJNA352737) | marine metagenome | biome: ENVO:00000447; feature: ENVO:00000209|ENVO:00000569|ENVO:01000036; material: ENVO:00002151; isolation source: viral sequences binned using virsorter ...
AGTAAAGGTATTATTTTTGATTCTGAACCCGGAACTGACCATAAAGCTTCAGGGTTAATATTTTCAATGGTAGCGGGAGCCACTGTAGCCTTTGGAGATATATGTTATTTAAAATCAGATGGCGAAATGCATTTTGTAGATGCAGATGCTCATGGCACAGGACAGGCTATTGGTATGGCAATAGAAGCAGGTAGCGATGGGGGGGCTACAAAGTTTTTGTTTTACGGTTTTGCTAGAGATGATGATTGGGCTTGGACTATCGGAGCCCCTGTTTATGCAACGGTAACAGGAACTAGCACTAATACTTTATCTCAAACTGCTCCTACAGGTAGTGCAGACATTGTTCAAATTGTAGGAATAGCAGGACCTACTGCCGACATGATGTTCTTTAACCCAGCCTTAGTAATAGTAGAGATAGCCTAATGGGAATAGCCAAAATTAATCATGTAGCCAAAGCTTCTTTGGGAAAAGTTAACCATGTTGCAAAAGCAAGTATTGGTAAAGTTAATAATGCTATAGCAAGTTTTGTAACATATCCAGCACGTACTGGTATGCATAATTTAGGAAACGAAGGTGGTGACCCTATAACCTGTGCACATCCTGTTGTAACTTATGATGCCGCCGCAGATAGATTAGTATGGGCGTATACGAAGCACGATAATACAAATGCGGGGGATGAAGACCATTGTTATATACTAACGTCTCCTGTTTTTTATAACCCAGATGATTGGGGAGGGGGTACAGTTTCAAACTCTGCTGATGTATACGAACCAACCCCCGCTGGGCAATTAGTTAGCAGTACCGAAGCTCGACCTGCAGCTATTGGGTATGATTCTAATTCAGAAATATGTGTATTAGTTTATATGACTCAAGAAAGCGATACAGCTACTTATGCTATGCCGTTTAAAGTAGATACGAGTGATTATTCAATAACTTTAGGAACTCAAGTTGCACTTTCTGGAAGCGAATATAATGAACTTGATATGGTATTCGACTCAACAAACAATCGCTTTATAACACACCATAACTATTCTTGGCCCTCTGGGGCTAGTGGAGATGCCGCCGCAAATAGACCTTATTATAGACATATAAATGTAACGTCTGCCTCAAGCGGAGGAACCGTTCAAGATGCAAGTGGTGAAACTGTTTGGGGACCTGATACTGATGGGGGAGATGATACAACAGGTTCAGACAGTTATGATTCAGGCGGCTCAAATACAGGACTTGTTTATGCCGCTAGTATTAACCGTCTCATATTTGCGGGGAATATTGATAGTTATGCAAAGCTAAGATGTGCTACTCCTAATAGTGATAGTTGGAGCACTAGCCAAAAATTACTTTCATTTGGTTCTGCAACAAATGTTGATAGTAGCGCTCACGATGTCAGCGTTCAATGGCACGAGGGTTTAGATATAGGTTTAGTTTTATATCAAACTTCATCAAACCATTTATATTGCAGATGTTTTACTGTAGATACATCAGATAATTCAATTGAATTACAAGGTACTGCAACAGCGGTATACGCTGGAACGGTATCTGATTATAGCCAACTGCTGTACAACGCTGACTCAGCGGCTCAAAATTTTATAGCTCAATATGCTAGAACCCATAGCGGTTCTGATAGAGGACATTTTAAACAGATTAGTATTGATTCTAGTTATAATGTTACTGTAGGCTCTGAAATTAGACATCTTGATTTACAAGTCGAAATGGATAGGCAGACTGTTAATGGTTTTGACAATTCTCCTACTACGCATTTTAAAGGAGCTTATGTTCCTCAAGCAAACCAAAAAGGTATTGTAATGGCTGCTCAAGAAGGTGGGTCTGGCGGTAGTGCTGGAAGAACGTATATTGTATGGATTGCATATACAGACGACGGCACTTATGAACGATATACGGCTTAGGAGATAATATGGCTTGTAATAATTGCATTAATGCTTTAAATTCATTTTTATCTAGTATAGGCGAAACGGTAGATTCATATATAGAACCATGTTCGCCAGAAAGCATTGGAAATAAACTTCCAAATCATTCGTGTAGCGATACAGATAATTGTAGATGTTCTTGCGGAAATAAAGCAGGAAACCCTGTAAAAGAATTTAAAATAGAAGAACCAACATTTACGGATGCGGAATTAGCTGAAACATTAGATAATATCGAAAAAGGTATATTCTAATAATTTACCCATACATAGTATAATAATATATACGCCTTCGGGCGAAAGATAAGAAAAGGAGATAACAATGGCAGAGATAGACGTACAAAACGATTTGGATGCAGTAAACAACCAGATTGAAACCTTTGCTGAAGAGCTAAGGAAAATAGATGCGGCAAGGGAAAATATAGTAACGCAGATCACAAATTTAAATGGGGTGTCGATGTATTTGAGGGGCAAACTAGCTACTGATGAAGAGGTAGTTGAAGAAGCTCCAGTAGAGGAAACTTTAGACCGAGAGGTTGAGTATCCAGAAGAAACATCATAAACCCCCAAATGGGGAGATAAATGGCTACAACCGATTTTAGTTTTACAAGCGTATTAACTTATAACGGTTCTAATTACGGAGATATGACCCTAGAGGCACAGAAGCCTGGGGGGACTTCGTTTGGGGCTTTTGTAGAAACAAGCCATTTTTTATATTTAGGTCATGACAGCAAGTTTGACATGGCTATTTTTGATATTGATACAGCAGGAAGTCTGGGGACTTTAAAGTATGAATATTACAATGGTAGCGCATGGACAGAATTTAACCCCTCATCCGCTTTATATGCTACTGATCCTGACGATAGCGAAGATTCACAGTATGCTTTTGATAAAGACGGCGCAGAAATGTTTCCTGAAAATAGATTAGATAGTTGGTCCACTGTAGCTATTAACAGCACTACTAAATACTGGATACGAATTTCTAGCCCAACTAGCGTTACAACTGCCCCAACTTTTAAGCGCATACAAATGCGTCCGTTAGCTGCTTATTGTACATCTAAAGATGTATTTGAGCTTATGCAAATGGGGGCGGTACTAGGGGGTACGGATTTCACTACATCTACTTATCCATCTAAAGAAACCGTTGAAAGATACATAAATGAAGCGCAATCTCACATTGATTATAAAACTAGAAAATCGTGGCGACCAAATATTGTTTACGGAGAAATGCACGAATTTAACTTAAGTGGTTTTAAGTTAGATAGACCCGATCCATCAAAAATTCTTGAATTTAAAATCTGGAACGGTTCGTCATGGGACACAAAAACACATGGGCGTAAACAAGACTTTTTCTTAGTGCCCGATACTGGAACCATACATTTTTCACGTTATTTCTTATTACCAGCAAGGTTTCAATCGTATAACGCTCCAATTTGGAGATGGGGTGGGGGTGAGTTTACCATGCCTATTAAAGTGACATATCTTAATGGTAGAGATTTACATACTGATGTCCGAGAAAATGGGATTGTATACGATGCCTGTAAAAAAATGGCCGCAATGGAAATTACCAAAAATGCTGATTTTGGTGGAGCTGTAGTTAGTGGGATGGATAGGGTAACGGTATCCCAACGTATGTCAGCTTGGGCCACTGAAATTGAAGAAAATCTTGAAAGTTTACGAGCTTTTGAAATATTTTAAGAGGTAAAGCATGCCAGAACCAATACCAGTAACGGATGTATTAAGCGAATTAGATACCCAATGGAACTCGTCTAATGTAACTGAGCCACAAATTATAGAAATGAATGGCCCAAGTGCTCCTACACGAGTGGATCTAAATCGTGGGGATATTTTAATTGGTCAACCAGGAAGTCCTACTTTTAACGAAGTTCCTATAGGAAACTGGAACTATGTAAACAGAACCTATGGAGTTATCCTAGAAATTACTACTAAAACTAGTAGGCAACGTTTATATGATTTAATGGCTGAAATTAGAAGAATTTGCCATGCAAGACGGCATAATATGACTAATTTTCAACGATTACAGTTTTTAGATTTTACCGAAAGCGTAGATGAGCAAATTAATATGTGGACAGGAGTAGTTCAAATACAAGTCGTTAATACTAACGTTTTGGCGGAAACTTAATAAAAATGAGTATAATATAAAGAACTAATTTGTTCTTTTTCAATTGAGGAGGAAATATGGCAATATATAGGTCGGATCAAGCACAATTAACTTTTGGTGCAGAAGCATCTGCTGGTGGATATGCAGAATTAGCTCAAGCAGACATTGCAATATCTGGAGGGGATACTCTCTTAAATGGAGCAGTTGAACCCGGAGATATTCAAATTACAGTTGACTCTGTCAGTAGTTTTGAGGTTGGGGACCATATCATAATTGATCGAGCAGATGGCGCAGCAACCGTACAGGGAAAAGAAAAAGAAATGCGTAGAATTGAGCATATTTCTGGTACTGTTATTACATTAAATGCTCCTTTAGCGTTTCACCACGCAGACGATTCAACAGTTGACGAAATAAGCGCTACTAGCGTTTCATCTAGTGCCACAAGACAATTTATTAAGTCTATTCCAGGCGTGTATGAAACTGTAGATTTACCTGATCCCGAAATGTCAATAGAACCTCAGTATTTCTTAGGCACTGCCTCAAAACGAGATTTTTATACTGTATACAGTGGTCAACAAAGTTTAACTGGTTCAATAGGAAGTTTTGTATTACTTAATGGCAGAGCTTTACGTTTTCCAATCGGACAAGTTTCGTCATCGACTACTTATGTGCACGATAACGCTGCGGCTCGTTTAACTTATGCTACAGCACTAAAAAAAGGTCAAGTTGTAGTATCTTTTGGATCTAGTACGCCAGCGGTAGCTACAACTACTAAATTAGTGTTTGGATATGGATCTTCTACATGCGAAGTTCGACAAGCTGTTACGACATTAAACGCAAGTACAGCTGGACCTGTTACATTAGATTACCCCTTACAATTTGATCATCCCGCAGGCACTGCGTTATGTGTAACTAATGCGGGAGGCAGTAGCACGCTAAACACTGGCGCAACCGTTCCTTACACTCATACAATTACGGAAACTGTTGATTTGGATTCAGTTTCTTGGCATGCTCATATGAGAGCTTCTGATGAAGATTCTACTAAAGATTTTGACCGCCGTTATTTTGGAGGGAAAGTTGGAAGTGCTTCTATTTCAGCCGAAGAAGGCGGAATGGTTAGTATGTCTTGGGATAGTGTTAACTTTTTAGGAATGATACATAATCAAAAAAACACTCAAAACCCAGCTGGTTCCAGTATATCGGTTCCGTTTTATTCTTTAATGGAATCTATCGACAGTTCGTCAGTAGATTTTCCTACAACGGATCCATATTACTTTTCAAATGGGGAAATTACACTATATGGTCAAACAATTGCTCGAATTCGTAGTTTTAGTTTAAGTATTTCTAATGGTGAGGAACCACGATATTATATTAGTAAACGTATGGGAAATCGCCGAGGACCAACAGAAATTATTGAAGGAAGGCGAGAATATGGCTTATCGGTAACGTTAGCTCTCCCAGACGCAGTAGCTTCGACTACTGCTCAACGAACTTTATTTAATGAATTATTACGAGAAGGTGATTATGGTAGCGGGAAACAAGGTTTTAACGTAACTATTACGTTTACACGAGGAAATGTTGTTTCCGCACCGACTACATTTGAAGATGAGATAACTATTCAAATTCCAAATGGGGGCAATGCTTCTACAGGAGGAAATGCTAACGGTGCGTTTCTTAGAACAGCTCCACATAATTTTACAACAGATAATCCGTTTCAAGTTGAAGCAGATATTCTGTTTAGAAATTTAAAAATTACAGTTAAAGACTCAGAACATTATTATCCATAAAAATTAATTTAGCGGAGGAAAGATGGCAACAACTAGCAAAACTAAAGATGCATCAGCGTTTGACGTATCTAAATATACCGTAGCTACAGAAGCAGTAACCCAAACCGTAACCATAGAAGAAACTGGCGACAGTTTTGAAGTAAAAGTAAAACCCGTTTCTTGGGCTAAACGTAATCAATTATTAGCTAAACATATGTCGTGGGCAGCTGATGGATCAACCAGTTTTAACGTAGCGGAATATGTGCGTGAATGTTTGACTGAGATGGTTATAGAAGCTCCGTGGGGTAAAACGACGGAATCATTTTTAATTTCTATTGATCAACGTTTAGGAGCAGCTTTAGAAAAACTAGTTCCTGAAGCGTTTGGGATTGGGGGAGATGAAGTTGATACTGTAAAAAAAGATCATTAGCTTTTCTTAAAGGGATTGATGTAACTCCCGAAGAAAGGCTAGTATTTAATTATTGGATTACAGTTATATCATTATTAAAAATAGGGATTCCTTATAACACTATTTTAGAACTGTCGTCACAGGAAATGAAAATGTTAATAGGGGTTCAAAATGCTTTAACCGAACATGAGCAAGAGGAACTAGAAAGACAACAACGGGTAGCCGAACAAAAATCAAGGGGACGACGATAAATGCCAGGCGAATTAATTGCTAAAATAATGGTTGAACATGGTTTAGCGGGCGCTTTTGGGGAATCTGGTAGCGGTGGCGGTAACACGTCTTCTGGATCAGCAGGATCACAACAAAACGCTAATTTTGTTAAAAAAACAGCTAAAACTCAAACCGGACTTTTAGAAACTATAAAAAATAGCCAAGGATTTGCCGTTGCAAAAGCGGCAGGAATTAGCTTTACTTTATCGTCTATTTTAAGGCAATCTCAGTTGTTTACGGGGTTTTTAGGAGCGTTATTTCAAATTTTAGGCGCTATGGTAGACGCTGTTTTAATGTTTTTATGGCCATTATTTGTTCCAATACTTAAATTTTTAGCAAATAGAGCTTTTCCGGCGTTACGTAGTTTATTAGAAACTATTACTAACTTTTTAGCTCCGTGGGGAAGAAAACTTTTAAAATTATATGAAAGCTTTCCGCCCGAAATGCGTGCCATAATTGATTGGCTTCTTGCAGGTATAGTAACGTTTTTCTTAGGCAAATGGCTGGGAATTTTAGGATGGTTTAGACGTAAATCTGGGGCACAACGAGCTACCATGATTACCTGGTTAATAAAAATTCATGCAGCGTTATTGCTCAGTAATAAAACTGCCAAAGTAGGAGGCTTTTTAGGAGCTGGGGGCGCTAAGTTTATGAAATTCCTTATGCCATTACTTAAAGGAATAGGACTTCTGGTTACGTTTTTTACAGGAGGTTTATTTCTTCCAGTGCTTATAGCAATAGGACTAGCAGTTGCTTTATTGGTCCCGTTACTAAAGTTTTTTAAAAAACAAGATACTGATGCGGTAGCATTACGATCAGGGCAACGCATTTTAGGTAAAGGCGTTATTGCTGAAATTGAAAAAGAAGTTCAAGACGTAATGGATAGAGGTATAGATTACGCTAAGGTTAAAGAAGAACTTCAATGGTTATTAGATTTATTTGTCAACTGGAATTCTAATGTTGATACTTATTTTGATAAACAAAAAGAAACTTTACAGGAACTTATAGATTCATTTGTCAACTGGGCTGCTACCGCTGACACGTATTTAGAGGCTCAAAAAACAACTTTACATAATCTTATAGATGGGGCAAAAGATTTGTGGGATGACTTTTTTGGTTCAGATGACGAAAAATCTTCGGGCCCTGCTCCTCCTGCTCCGACAGCCCAAGTATATAAACTTCCTGGATATCTTACTCCGCCTACTGTTACTGCGGGGAGCATGGGGATTCATACAACTGCTCAGGGGTACGTTGCTCCATCTTCAGAGCCTACAGTTAATCTTAATATTGAATTACGAGAAGGGTCACGCCCTTGGGAAGTTATGGTTCAAGACGGTGGGAAAAATGGTGAATGGGTCACAAAAGTAAATTATATGGAACTATTAAATCATTTAAATATAGTGGATACTGATTAAGGAGAAACTAAATGTTAGCTATTTTATTTAGAAATTGTCCCCATAATGGTAGTGCGACAGACGGAACAAACATACGTTATGCTTTAAAATGTGATACGTTTACAGTTCAGTATACACGACAACCTATTCAAATTCCTATGATTGGACAATCTCCCGAAATTTTTGACTTAGGTATTGTTCGTCCAAGCATTACTTTAAATGGTATTGTTGACACCGTTGGAGGAGCTTCTACAACTACGGCAAATTATCAAAATATGGAAAGCATGTCTATTGCACGAAAATATTGGACAGGTGGCTCTTACCAAAGTGTAACGCAAACCTACTATATTCCTTATAAAAATAAACTTGAACAAGCAGTTTATGATTGGACATATAAAAAATCTACCCCAGTTGAAATAGAAATTGGCGATGCAAATTATCCTATGTATAATGTTACCGCCGAACTTAATGCTGGCTCAAACGCAGACTCTGGAACAAATTCTGAAACAGGGGGCGCTTTATATAGAGGAGCTATTCAACAAGCTAGGTTTCAAGTTGATCCTGCTAAAGAAGATAGGTACACCTTCCAGCTTCAATTAGTAGTTGAAGCACGAGAAGACGTGACTTTTTAGGAGGCAAAATGCCAGGACCTTCTGTATCATTTTATTATTTAGATGGAGCCTCTGGGTATACTTCGGCTACTAAAAGTACGGCTAATGTAGTTCAATGGACGCAAGCACTAAGTGTATATAGATCAAATGCTGTTATTTCATTAACGCTGACCAAAGAATTAAACGAACCTTCAAAAGCGGTCGTTAAGTTAACTAACCAATCTGCCGATCCGATGTCCACTACAGCGTCAGAAGTTGAAGGACCTTTAACCCACGTATTTAACGATCCTTTTACCCCTTGTTATATTCGAGATGACGAAACGGGGTCAGTTTTGTTTTATGGTAGAGTTCACACGGTTGATCTTGAATATAATATTCGAACTGGTAATCAATTAGTTCTAACGTGTTTTGATAATTTACAAGATTTAGCAACCTATCCGTTAAAAGCGTCACCTCCGGTATTAAAAAGAGTTGACCTAGATACTTATGATAGCCGAAGTAAATTAATTGAATATATTGTAGAAACCGTAGTAGATAGCGTTACGATGCCTGCGGTTGACGCAGATAAACCAATTTTTGAAGCTTCTGCGCATCCTTTCCAAGCTATTACGTCAGATAAAAAAGATGCTGATAGTTATTTATGGAATATTAAAGCTAGTCAGAAAAATTTATTAGATTTAATAAAAGGGTTAGCTTCCTCTGATCCCCATGATGGAGAGTACGATTCAGAAGATTTTGGGTACGATTTTTATTTAGATCCTCCTAGTGATCATTTGTTTACGTTACAAAATAATCAATTAGAAGGAGCTGTTGGAAGTACAAGCACTAAAACTATTACAGTAAATAGCACTTTTGGTATGAAAGTAGGAGATGTTATTAAAATCGCTGGTTCTAGCGAACAAATGTTAATTGAAGCGATTTCTTTTTCCGCTTCAGGAAATGTGGGATTTGATTTAACGGTAGAAAGAGATTATAACGGCACGACCGCTACAACCCATAGCGATAATGCGAATATAACGGATGCAAGTGATGTTGTATTACAACATCCTGGCACACCCGCTACACCAACAATGCATTATTTTAAAAGAGGAACTCGTCCTGGTAAAGATTCGTCAACAACAATAGATGTTGCTAAACATGGCTTAACGTTCCAATATCCTCAACGACCCACCTGGCAAAATTTGTCCGATACAATGAAGCATAGTTATTATAGAGCTCTTACGACTGAATCAACGTTTTCAAATGCCTCTTCACCAATAATTACTTCGGTAGCGGCTACGTTTTCCCCTATTGAATACACAGTAATTGTAGGGGAAGAAGATGATCAGGCCGAAGTTACGCAGACTCAAAAAGAATATAGCGAAAATTTTGAAATTATGGATGCTACTATTCCAATTGATCATTTTACACATGCTAGTAATTCTACAGGCAATGCTACGTGGAAAGGAAGAAGATTAGTTTATGTGCGAGATGAAGTTATAACAAATAGTGCTACTAAACGAATTAGCGATAGTACAGATCAATCAATAAAAACTACAAACCCTACATTTATCTATAAATCAGGAAGTACGGTTCCCTGCGCTACATTACATTATGTAAGTGGTTCAGGCAGTGGAACCCATAAAGTTATGTTAGGAAATATTTATGATTCGTCTATTATGAATGATGATGATGTATTAACTGACGCTGAAAATTGGGGATTACCTCAAGCTACAGATGCTGATGGAGAAGGTCCTGGAAACTATGTAGTATTCGAAGCGTTTCCCACAGGAACGAGCTCAGTACGATTTTTTACTAGAAAAAGTCAAAGCGCTTCTGCTACAACAGCTCCTTATTTTGATCTTGTACCAGATACAGCTAGAGCACAAACTAAATATAGCATTGTAAAGCCAGGTAAACTATCTATTGATAGAGCTACATCTTCTCCAGATTCTATTAGAAAACAAATTTATGATACTTTAAATGTAAACTCTACAAGTAGAACTGTTGAAGCTAATTTGCTTATTAATAGTTATCCTTACGTTAAACTTGTTGCTGCAGCTGATAACGTATCTCGTAGTGGAAAAACCATTACATTTGCTGTAGGAGGAGGGTTAAATGCGTTTCGAAAAGGAGATAATACTACTTTTACTAACGATCCTAGAGATTTTGGAATTAAAGCTAACATGGTTATAGCAGAAACAGTTAATAATGAAGTTCAACGTTTTGCTTATATAACAGATGTTACTAGTAGTACGATTGTATACGGTGCAGCCAGTGACGGAACAGATACCTTTACTATGAGTGGGGGTATTTTTAAAAAAGATGGGACTGCCTTAAATACGTCAAATACTATTGAAATTTTTGCTCCATTAGAATGTGGGCACGAAGCTTTTGGAATTAGTAAACTTTGGGATGTAAACTATGCTTTTATTGTTAATCGAATTGAATATTTAGTTCAAGAGGGGGCGGTTAGATGTACTGTAGAAGGTGTAGGCGTAGAAACAGGAGTAGCTGTTCGAACTTTTCAAAAAGATGTAGTTAAAGCTATCACAAAAAACATTGGAGTAGGACCAGAAACTGCCAGTGAAGACATAGATTTTGATACAGGGCCTCCTTGGACATTACGTAACGGTCGAATTACTGCATATGATAACGATACAATTCGAATTGCTCCACATGGAGGAACGCATAGATCAATAACTTTTATTACAAACCGTGGAAAATTATTAAGCGCTGGATGTTATGACTATTCGGGAACGACAAACTATCGAGATATTACTTTATCCGATACTGGAGTATATATTATTTATTTACGTCTTTCAGGGTTTGGTGGTAGCCCGTTTATTCAAGCTACTTTACGAAAAACTTATGAACAACAAAAACAAGATTTAGTAATTGGTTGGGCACAAAAATCTAATAATCCTTTTGGTAGAGCTCATTTATCTTTACATGGAGGAATCTTATACGGAGATCCGGGCACGGTAAATCCTACAAGTGATGCTGGCGTAGCTTCAGGTAGCACAAGTACTCCAGGGGTACAAATTGATTCAAAAGTTGGAATTCGAACATATAATCCTTCAAGCACTAGTACAGGTTATTTAACTATTGATAGTAATGGTATTGTGTTTGATAGCGGTGTAACTTCTGGAACAGGGATTAGCGGTTCTGGAGCAAGTACAACTACCACATCTTTAGGATTAAAATTTGGGCATAATCCTTCGGTACTTACTACTGATAGTAATAGTAGCACAGCTTCTAATACTTCAATTTATATTCAAGGCGATTTAGATGGGCCTCCAGGAGCTGTAGGTAAAGGTAGAAATTTAGTTATTCAAGATAATAGAGCATCAAATGTACTAAGTAGTAGTGATATTTTAGAAAAATCTAGGTTAGTTCTATACTATATGTCTGCTGAAGCTGAACGTTTTTATGGTAGAAGCGGAAGCGCTGCGCACCCCTCATATACGTTTGCTAATGAAACAGGCTTACATTCAGGAATGTATCGTATTGCCGATGATACAGTGGGTTTTTCAGCTGGAGGAGCAGAAAGAGCTCGAGTAAATGGTAACGGTATGGTAATTAGTGGACGTGTTCAAACTACTACGCACGTTTTGATAGGTACTTCAAGTGCTCCAACTGATTCTAGTACGCTTAGAATTAACGAAGGAGGAGGATCTGCTATAGCGGATGCTTGGGGCACTTGGTCTAGGGCAGAATATAAAGAAAATATTGAAGATGTTTCAAGTGGGTATCTTCAAAAATTAATAAATTCTCCGCCTAAAAGTTGGTTAAAAAAACCCTTTGTCTCAGCAGAAGATATTAAAATAGCAGCTATTAATGAATTTGGACAAAATGAATGGGCTAAAATTTTTCCTACCGAAACGGCACATCGAAATAAAGCGTTATGGAATATGCCTGAAGGTGAAATGAAAACTTGGATTAATAATTGGGCTGAATCTCAGCGTGTTGAGTTACGAAAACTCCCTAACTACCAACTCAAACATATAGGTAGTATAGCAGATGCTGAGTCTACGAATACTTATTTACCTGAAATTGTTGCTAAAGATGGTAATAACGAACCTGAAGGCATTACTGTTATGAGTTATATAGGAATTTTACATGCTGCGATTATTGAATTAAAAACAGAAATAGACGCTCTTAAAAATGGTTAAATGAGGACACATAAAAAGATTATTCGATTACGAAAAAAGCAACCTTTCTTGACGGGATCTGAAATAAGTCGTAAATTAGATGTATCTCGACAATATGTTTATAAAGTTTTAAAAGACGCAGGATTAAATAATAGGCAACCAAATTATAAGAAAAGGGTAATTTTATGCATGGTTTGTGGTAAAAGAACTCCACGAAACCAGAAAATATGTCCGGCTAGTAGTTGTAAAGAAGAATATTTTTACGTCGATGTAGAATGTTCTTTTTGCCATCATAAATTTCAATTGCACCGAAGCCATGTAGTTCAGCGATATAAACGAGGACGAAAACATATTTATTGTGGCCAGAAATGTTATGGTCTGGGACAGAGGGATGGAATAAGTTAATAGTGGAAATTAACGACGAATTATTAGAAAAATGGGAACCTAAAGTTCAAAAGTTTCTTCAAACATCTTTTGTATTAGGTATGGATAGGGAAGATTTGGCACAGGAATTACGGATTGCTATTTTAAAAGCAGCTGATCATTACGATGATAGTAAAAATGTTTTATTCCATACTTATTTACATACTGTAATGGTAAACACTTTGCGTACCTTTATAACAAAAGCTCAGAAAACAAAACATATACATGAAACATACAGTATAGATGGAGTAGATAGCAACGATAACCCAGAAGGTTTTTTACCTAATTCAATAGCAAATTCTTTGTCAGATTTGACGGCTTTAGAATTTATTAGTAATGTAGAATTAATGGATATTATAACAAGAGCTGATTTGTCCGAACAGGAATTAATGTTTATTGAGTTACGATTAGAAGGTATGACAATGGAATACATTTCAGAACGATTAGAAGATTCAGCATATAAAGTACGAACAAGCATACAAAAAAAATTATACGCATTTACAATACAAAATGAAAAGAAAACTAAAAAATAGAATTGGTGGATTTTTTAAAACAAAATTCTTGACATCCTCTTCCCCTCAACTATATGATGTTGTCGCAATAAATAAAAAAGATGGCACGATTCTTAAAATCGGGTCAGTTTCAAGCGAACAACAAGCAATAGAACTTAAACAAACGCATTTACAAACTGGCTTTACTTATTATCTTTTAACAGATGATTCGATTTTAACCGAGTTGCCTTCGAGGTAGAATGATAGAAGATAGATCTCGATACGAAAGTGTAGACAGTTCCACCTATGCAGAAATTGAGTCAGCGATTATTTGTAATTTAGATGAAGAACGCCTTAATAGATTTCCGTATAGTTATAAACATTTTAGTGTTCATGGGGAGGCATTTGACTGGATCAAAGCGTATGTTCAAAATTATAAAATGTTTCCAACAATAGTTGAAATAGAACGATCCTATCCAACCATAGATACTGCAACAGTAGGTTTAACTTGGGATTATACATTTGATATTTTTAAAAAACAGGTTTTGTATAGAGCTATTGAACAGGCTGTTGTGCTTCAGTTTAAAAGTATGAGAAATAATCCACAAAAAGGGTTAGTAGATTTATTATCTAAATTATCTGATATAGAAATGGACATGGATGATGATATTACAATTTATGATGACGGCACTATAACTCGACTGGATGAATATGAGCAGGATAGACAGCGGTATTTAGAGCAGGGGGGTATTATTGGAATTCAAACTCCATTTAAAACTTTACAGAATTTAGGAAGTGGGTGGAAACCGGGGGAGTTAATAGGAATTTTTGCACGATCAGGGATTGGTAAATCTTGGCTATGTGCCGAATTAGTAGCAATAGCGGCCCTTTCAGGAACTCGAACTTTATTTATAAGCCCAGAGTTGACAGTTAAACAATTAAGTATTCGTTTAGATACAATTTTAGGGCATAAGTTAGGGTATACATTTTTACATTCGGACTTAGCGAATTTAAAACCGCTTAACGATAAAGATGAGTACATAGAATTTTTAGAGAAGAATAATGCTAAACATCAAGCTATTTGCCATAGTGTTCAAGGTGAAAATGGTATTACTATTCAATCTATTGAACGGCTTATACGTAGATATAATCCTGAATTTGTTATTATTGACGGAATTTATTTAATTGGGAGTAGCACTTCTTCTGCCGGACAGCCTCAATGGGAGAGATCACATGAGTTAGCTAACTCCTTTAAGAATTTAGCTATGACACATAATGTAGCAATTTGCGTTTCGACCCAAGCTAATCGAGAAAGTCAAGACGAGTTTACGCCCCCTCACGCAAATACAGTAGCCTTTGGGGATGGTTTATTAAGAGCTGCAGATTATTTGTTTTCGTTGTCTAAAACGTTAGATTCAGACGGAGATTACGATGAACGACTTAGAAAAATTAGATGTTTAAAAATTCGAGATGGTGCTTTAATACAAGGAGATATGATTTTTCGGTGGGATGTAAATAAAGGTGATATAGAGGAGTTAGAGGATTATGAGTTTAAATCAGATTATTAATGAAGGAATAGACTGGGTTAATGTGCTATTAGCCATTAATCTTGATATTCCAATAGATAAAGATGAGTTTAGTATTCCATGCCCATTGCATTTAGATACACATGCGTCATGTTCAATTAATACACAAAAAGGTGTTTGGATATGCTTTGCAGGATGTGGCCAAGGGTCTTTAGTAGGATTTATCCAACAAATGTTAGATTTTGACGCAACTAAAGTGCGTAAATTTTTAGGGGAGCAACAAGTTAGTTTTGAACTACCTAAAACAAAAACTACTATTTTAGAAACTAATACGGAAGTAACGCTTCCACCAGCCTTTATGCCGGATGTATATCCGGATTGGATTTATGAACGAGGCTTTAATAAAGAATTTTTACAACACTGGGGATGTGGGACTAATCGTTACGATGATCTTATTATTCCGATCAGAGATGTACATGAAACACTTGTAGGGTATGTTAGCCGTCGGCAAAATACAGAACCAAAGTATCTGTATAGTAACGGCTTAAAAAAATCTCAATTATTGTTTGGGGCAGATAAACTGGAACCTGCTGACTTTGTATGTATCACAGAAGGATCGTTAGATACTATGTGGTTACAGCAGAACGGATATCAATCAGTAGCATTACTAGGTATCCATATGTCGTTAGTTCAATATCAGTTATTTAGAACGTTCCCAACACGAGAGTTTGTGGTTTGTTTAGACAATGATAACGCCGGACAACTTGGCAGAGAAAAAATATTTGGGAGGTTAAAACGAATAGCGCAAACATCATATGTAGAAATACCAACACCACATAAAGACATACAAGATATACGCAATAAACAACAATTAGACGATTTATTAGAAAATAGACGTTATTGGTAAAAGGAGAATAAAATGAGTGGAATTGCAAAAATAAGTAAATTAAGAAAACAAGAAACGGAACAAATAACACGTAGAACTTCTTCACCTAGGAAGGAGCTTTATTTAAAAGAGGATGAACAAGTATTTTTAGCTTCACAAGCTACGGGGAATGATGATGATCCATTATTCGATGCTATTGAGTTATATACGTGGCCTCGTCCCGCTGGAGGGCTTTACAATCTGTATAAACACCCAAAAGTGGATGATAGTATTGTACCTGACGACCAAAGAGCTAGTAGGAAATTTGCGTTTTGGGCTTACGTATTTGAAGTTTATCACCCAACGTTGACGGAGTATGGTCGTGAAAATGGGTGGGAAGAAACTCCCCCTAGTGCTTCGGGACGAACAATGTTTAAAGAAACTGTAAATGATTTTCGAGTTATTTCATTTTCATATAGATATTTTGACCAAATAGAACAACTATATGAGGACCATGGTACGATAAAGCATAAAATTTTACGTATCCGCCGAACTGGGAGTGGGCTATATGATACCTCATATACAATAGTAGATTCTAATCGAACTACGGAAGTTCCAGAGCCAGAAAATCCATTGCCAAGTATTGAAGAATACTTTTTAGAACAATACGGCGAAGTAGAAGGATTAAGTGCTTCTGAAACCTCTTCCTCGGAACCTGTTAACGTAACAACTAAGCAAGAAATTGAAGAGTTGTTTTAACCATGTTAGTTGATACTGAATTACTATATCAGGAAGTTATTTCGGAATTAATTGAGTATTCAGCATGGGCAGTTGACGTAGAAACCAACGGCACAGATGCCTATAGCGGGGATCACATTTGTGGCGTTGGGGTCGCTGTTACCAAGGATAATGGCGTAAATATTAAAACATTTTATTTTCCTTTTCGTCATCAACAAGGGGAAAATTTACCTATGCATTTACTAGATGATTTATTAACCTCAATGAGCTGTAGAGATGAATTACTAGGATACAACTTTAAGTTCGATTTAAGTTTTTTAGAAAAAGACGGTCTTGATGTAGATAAAAAAATATTAAAAGATGTTATGCTTTTAGTACGATTAACGGCTAGTTCTACAATTCGAGAATTAGGATTAACTAAAACAATTATACGGCTTTATGGACCAGAAGCAGGGCAGTATGATGTAGATACCAAAAAATATTTACAATCTAATAAATGGAATAAAGATTTTTCATTAGCTCCGGCTAATGTATTAGGGCCTTATTGTGAAAAAGATGTTTTTTGGACGTATAGAGTATACTTTGATTGTTTAGAGAAAATTAAGGTTAGCAGACAAGTCGATATTTTAGAGCTCCAATATGAATTAACTAGAGTTTTATACGACATGGAACGTACTGGGATTAGTATTGATGCTCCGTATGCAAAAAGGGCTATGGCTAAAATCCAAGCACGTCAAGAAGAGGTTGCTAATCAAATTTACCAACTGGCTGGGCAAGAGTTTAATATTAGAAGCACTCAAGAAACCGGTGAAGTATTTCATAGTCTAGGTATCCATTCGAGTGTAATGACAGCTACTGGCAAGGAATCGTGGAGTGAATCGGCCTTAGCTCAAATAGATCATTTGTTAGCCGGATTAATTCGCCAGTATCGAGCTTTGACAAAATTATCTTCGACTTATTTAGAGCCGTATTTAGACAAAGAAGTGTTACATACGTCGTTTTGTAATTGGGGAGCTGTTACGGGCAGGCTTAGTAGCCGAGAACCTAATTTGCAAAATATTCCTAGAACTCACTTTAGATTACGAGATGTGCAATTAACCGAGGAAGAGTTAGGGGTAGTGAAGGGTAGAGTAGAAGCAAGCGTAACAAATAAAGGTGGATCTATTGAAACGATGTTAAGTGACGATGTTTTGAATACTTGGGGATTTTTAGGAGATGAATCCTATGACGAAGATGATGAAACTCAAGTAGCAATCCGTAGATTATTTGTAGCACGCCCAGGATATAAATTGGTTAGTTTTGACTATTCGCAAATGGAAGTCAGGGTGTTTCTTAGCTATTTAAATAATGACGCTATGAAAGAGCTTTTACACAGCACTGACGTAGACTTTCACGGGGAAGCGGCTAAGATAGCTTTTAATATTGATGAAGATCATCCTGAATTTAAATACTATAGACAAATGGCAAAAGGTATTACATTTGGGATTATTTACGGAATTGGTAATGAGAAGTTGGCTCAACAACTTCAAACCACAAAAAAAGAAGCCTCAATGTATAAAAAACGTTACTTAGACAGCATTACTGGATCCAGAGAATTTATTCGAGGGGTTATGAAGGCGGTTGAAACTAGGGGTTGGGTTAAAAATAGGTATGGGAGAATCTATAAAGTTCCTTCGGATATGAGTTATAAAGGGGTAAATTATTTAGTACAAGGGACTAGCGCAGATATTTTAAATGAACGATTAGTTGCGGTGCACGTTTACTTAAAAGATAAGCTTAGTAAAATGCTATTGCAGGTACATGATGAGATTATTTGCGAAATACATGAGTCTGAAATGGACATAGTATTGCCCCGTATAGTAGAATTAATGCAATGGAATAGTTTAGAGATACCATTATTTGTTGATAAGGAGGTTTGCACAACCTCTTGGGCAACAAAGATAGATTACGATAAATTAAATATAGAAAAATCTACGTTTGTAGATGATCTTGATTGGAGTTAAGAATGGCAAAAGTATCAATGCATTTAGGATTTACGTTTAGAGTTGGAGATTTAACTTTGAATCAATATGGTCGAATTGATTTAAATGTAGATCAAATTGACACCGAGTTACCGATTGATGAACAATTAGCCGAAGTAGGCGTTACTACGGATAATGTGTGGAAATATCTTAAAAATAAAATTGACTCACAAATGGAAGAAGTCCTTGATGAGTCTGAGTAAAATAAAGTATGAAAGATAATGCAGCTGATGTAATTAAAGGCTTATTAGCAAAAGATCCAGATTCTTTTCTGGGGAATAATAAAAATTTTGAGTATGAACGTATACCGTTTGGAATTCCGGCTTTAGATGACCTTACTGGGGGTGGTATACCTAAAAAACGTATGACCCTCCTCTACGGGCCTACAAACGTCGGTAAGAGCTATCTGGCGAGTCAGATATGTGCTAATGCTCAAAAGCAAGGCGGTTCAGCAGGTTGGGTTGATACAGAATTATCGTGGGACCCGGAATGGGCGGAAAAATGTGGAGTGGATCTTGATAATATAATTGTATTCCAACCTACGAATGGGGAAGAGGCTTTAGAAAGGGTACGAACTTGGATGTTAGCTGGGGTGGATGTGATTGTGTTAGATAGCATTGCGGGGTTAGTTCCTACCGCAGTAGCTGAAGAAGAGTTTAGCTATAATCCTATGGCGTGGCAAGCTAGATTTGTTAATCAATCGTTACCTAAGCTTCTTCCCAACCTAAAAAACGGGTCAGCTTTAATTACAATTAATCAAGTTCGTTCAAGTTTAGGTCCTGTAGCTATTGATAATATGCCCGGAGGGTTAGCACAAACTTTTTTTGCCCATTCGTTATTACAAGTACGGCGTAGTGGATGGATTGAAGAAAATAAACAAAAAGTAGGCTTTGATATGGAAGTTAGGCTTCGAAAAACAAAAGTAGGCGGAGCTAACTGGAGTAATGCCATAGTTCCGTTTAGAGTTTCCGGTGGTATTGATGTGTTAGAAAGCTTTATTCGTGAAGCTATTGAAAAAGGTTTAATTACTAGAGCAGGCGCATGGTATACGTATAAAGATACTAAAGCTATGGGTTTAAATGGGTTAAAACAGATATTTCTTGATACTCCCGAAAAAATTGAGGAGTTAAAAACGGAAGTTTTGTGAATATACATCCAACGGAATTTACCAAACAAGAAAATATAATTGCTGAGTGCTTATCAGAAATGGGTATTCGTTTTGAACAGCAAACATTGTTTGGAAATTATCGTGTAGATTTTTGGATTCCTGATTTAAAATTGATTATTGAAGCCGACGGAATTTATGGGCATTTACAACGTAGGGATTTAAAACGAGATCGGGATTTAATGTATAAACCTGAAATTGAAAATATTTTACATGTTAAGGTACAAACAAAATTTGAAATACAGGAGGAGTTATGGCGGGCATTAAGCAACTTGGACGACAACGAAGTGAATTAAAAATTGTTCAAGATCGGTGGTTAGTAAAATCATTTGACCAAGCATTACGACAAGAACAACGGCCTGCTAGAAAGGGGGTTTTTTATCCATCAGCTTTAGGAAGTTCGTGTCAACGTCATTTATATAATTGTTATAATGGATTAGTACACCCCGAAACTATTTCTGCGGTTTCCAGGAGAATTTTTGATTGTGGTGACTACTTAGGATATAGGTATGAAAAGTATTTTGAAAAGATGGGTATTTTATTAGGAACTGAACTGCATATTACTTCTGAACTGCCTCCTATTTCAGGACGATTAGATTTTTTAATTAATCATGAGGAAAAAGGGGCGACAATTGTTGAGTTAAAATCAATTAATAGTAAAGGATTTGATGATTTAACTAAACCTAAACCGGAACATACGATCCAGACACAAATTTATTTAAATTTAAGTCCACATAGTTATGGTATTGTTTTATACGAAAATAAAAATAATCAAAAAATTAAAGCTTTTGGGGTTGATAAAGACCCTGAAATATGGAATACTTTAATTGAGAAATGTGTGGAAATTATGAATTTAACTGCACAACCGGAAGAATGCACTGGAGAAAAATATTGTCCGTGCAAGAGAGAAAAAAATGCTAGAACATAAAATTCCGTGGACTCCGACTACTGCGATAGACAACGCTAATTTATTTTTACAAAATTTAAACATTCCTCCATTTAGTAAAAGTGTAACAAAAGAATATGATCTTGATTTTACTAATTTAATGAATACAGATAATAAACAGTTAGAAGAATTTTTAACAATGTTTGGAGGATATCGGGCTTATTTAGAATACGAGTTGTCTGATATTACCTCAAAAAAAAGTGCTCTTGAAGCAGCATTTGATGAAGCGTATTCAACTGCGATTTATAGATTAGCAGATGAGAGGGAAAACGAAGGGCGAAAAAAGTTAACTAGAGACGAAGTTCGTGGAGCTGCTTTCGATAAGTATAATAGTTTAAAAGTTATGCGAAAAGAAATAATTGAACAAGAAGCAATTCATACAAAAGTTGCTGGATTATTAAATGCCTATAAAGCTGCATATGATGCAGTTAGTAGAGTTGTAACATTAAGAAGCTTAGGTAGGGAGTTTAGCAAAGGGAGTTCCTAATGGCTAAACACTTTAAAATCCTGAATAGTCACGAATTATTAGATGAGGCTAATAAAGCAGAAATTGTAATTCGAGGCCTGCGTTATGCAGTTATGTATCAAGATATAGATACGTTACGGAAATGTATGACCGATTTGAGAAATTGTATATTAGACATGAATGAAATAGTAGAGGAAGAGTTTGGTAAAGCATGAAAGTAATTGGCAGATATTTCAAGATTTCCCTCCAACTGTATATATGGGGATTGACTGTTCATCTAAAGCAGTCCATGCGGTATTAGTAGATTCAACTGAAACCGTAATTGCACAAGGCAAATGGGATAGCAAAATTAAAGATTTTTCTTTAAGAATTCTTGAAATTGCTCGTAAATTTGAACAAGACTTGAGTAAAATAGAAGTAGAAACAGAAGCAGCTGTTGAAGCTGCTATTTTTATCCAGAACCCTAGATCGACTATGGAGATATCTGGAGTTGTTCAAGGAGTACGAATTCTTTGTTCTCAACGAGATATTTATTGTCATCCTGTTGATAATAGGCATTGGAAAAAATATATTTTAGGTAAAGGTAACGCTAATAAACAAGGTATTAAAGCCTATACTACCGATAAATGGGGCGATATTTTTACTGAACAAGATTGGTGTGATGCAGCATGTGTTGCATTATGGATCAAAAGAAAACAATTAGGCGAGCTTGAGAATAGTGAGCTATAAAAGGAGAACAGATTATGATGGGTAAAGGTGGGCTACAAAAAGTAGGCCCAGAGATTAGACAAGCATTTATTGGGCCGGCAAAGAAAAAAATACGAAAGTATGAGGATACATTTCCAAAAGATTTGCCAACGATAGAGGATGTTAAAGCTAAATATGGCACGGTTGTCTGGTGTAAATTTACGGAATGTAAATATAATCAAGAAATAGATGATTTACAACGTACGAGTAGTTCTATAATGAAAAACAAAACGTATAAACCAATTGGCGAACAGGAACATATTTGGGCTAATATCTGCACAAAAGATGAGATTTCAATTAAATTTCAAGAAGTTGAGCCAAACAAAAACACCACTGTAAAAGTTCCTTTTTGTTTTTCAGCGGCTAATAAAACAGCAGGCCATATAGACTTTACAAGATTCCTAAATTCTGATGGTACTCCATTAGGTGGGAATATAGATTCTCAACACGTTTCAGATGCTGGTTACGGTGCAATGGACGCTGATAGTTTTTATTATCAATAGGATATAGTATGCCAAAAAGAATACCGCAAGAAGTTAAAACAAAAGCTATGGAGTTATTTTTAGAAGGAAAACCTGCTAAAGACATAGCCGAAAAAGTAAGTGATACGTTTAATACAGTTGTTAAGCCTTCAACTATATACGCTTGGGCAAATCAGTTTAAGTGGGGAGAAACTAGGGCAGTGTCTCGAACTGAGGCAGTAGCAAAGGTAGCTGAATCTGAGACTCAAAGGTACGCACGATTACAAGAAGAGCATTTATCTACGTACGAAAACTTACGTAGAAAAGCGTCTGCTGAGTTAAATACGCAGATGTTTGACAAAGCTTTTGACGCTGCTAAAGCATTGGATTTAGGTATTAAAGGTGAAAGAATAGTAATGGAGGGGATGATTAACCTTCAATTTATTCAAGATGTTATGGGAGTTTTGATTGACGAGATACAAGATCCTGACATATTAAATAGGGTTGCGATTAAATTAAAAGCTTTGGTGCAAGTAAAGAATGACGAATAGACAAAATTCAACAACTTTTGATGATGCGTTTTCTAAATTAGCGCAAGGACTAGAAGCACGCCAAGCAATTAAAGTTGGGAGCTTCTGGGAATTTGTGCGAGATATTTGGAGCCAATCGTTTGACCATCCAGAATATTTTCAGGCTTGGCATGTTGGAGTAGTTGCGGAAGACTTAGAAAAATGCCTTGAAGAAGGGCTAAACTATGTTGCTATTCTTCCACGATTTCATTTTAAGTCTACCATACTAGGCCATGCCTTTAGCGTTTGGAGGCTCTTAAAAGCCAACAGGGACTGTTCTGTGCTATATCTATCCTACAGCGACCATATGGCTAGGTATCATTTGAGTGAAATTAATAAAACAGTTAATAGAAACCCTCAGCTTAAAGAATGGATGGTTAACCGAAGTCCTAAAGCAGACTATTCTTTTAGATATTATGTGAATGGATACCCAGTCGAAATTGCGCATGGAGGTCTTTTTTCATTTAAAAGAGGTATGCACGTTAACGGGGCATTAATTGCTGATGACATACTCCGTGACCCCGACAATCCATTAAATCTGGGGCAAATAAATAAGATTGAAGACCATTTCTTAACAGAGTCTATGTATATTCCCTTAAAAGGAGTTCCCAGCATTGTGTTGGGTACGCCTATGTTACCAGGAGACTTGTTAACAAAACTGCAATCAGATGATAGATTTTTGGCTAGAGTATTACCTGCGTTAGATCCAGCGCCGGGTCGTCGAGTTTTAATGCCAGAGCTTTACACGGAAGAATGGTTATTGCAACAACAAAAGGCAAGACCAAAATCATTCGCTTCAGAATTTTTATTAGTGCCTCATCTATCTACTCAATCATATTTTGAGGAAGAAGATATTAGAAAATGCGAATATCCTGATTTAGTTAATTATTCAGCATATTCAAAATATGAGGATGAGTCTGATTTATTATTTGCTGGATTTGATGTAGGTAAAAAACGTCACCCATCGCATTTAGTAATATTTAGAAAACGAGGGTCTACCGTAGAACAGGTTCATCAATCTTGGTTAGACGGGTGGAATTATTCGGATCAAATTGAATACTTAAATCAAGTAGCAGAAAACTTTAATCTACAACGAGGTTATATTGATAACACACGGGGCGAGTTAGAGGATAGAGGATTAGATGGTGTGTGGAGCCCTATGTCATTTACTCAAAAATCAAAGAATACTATGGCACAAGTTTTTGAGCAATATGTCCATTCAGATACATTAAAGTTATTAGCAGACGAAAGACAACGGCAACAGATACTGTCCGTAAACAATGAATTGAAGGCTCCTGAAGGTCCGATGGGTCACGGGGACGCATTCTTTTCAATTGCTATGGCATTACAAGCTGCTTATGAATCGAGTCTTTATAGCGTCCAATCTATGGGAAATGTTATGGATTGGTTTGCGGATTTAGATCCAGATTCAGCAGGACAAAAGTCGTCGAATCCGAGCACAGATTTGCAAAAGAAGTGGGGAAAAGTATTGACTCATGGGTCAGCATTAAAAGATAATGATCCAGAAACATGGGATGGGAAACCCTGGGCAGAGCAAACGCCTGAAGATACTATAGCTCGTATCGACCTAATTAGGGAAGAAGCACCTAATAAGACTTGTTCCGAGAGCTTATGTAATCCATCATATTGGGTTAAAGAACGCAATCTGTGTCTATACTGCGGACATAGAGGGTAAATTTTAGGAGGAGAAATTATGACAGTATCTAGTCGTTTATCATTGAACTTACCATCATCGGAAATTTTTACACATAAAGAATTGTCCGACCAATCAAAAATTATTTTAAATCATAGATATTATTTAAAAGATGAAAATTCACAACCTATTGAAGATGCTAATGGATTGTTTGACAGAGTTGCTTGGGCTTTAGCCAAAGTAGATAAACAGTAT
>VTLG01009610.1_pt1 | contig 24953 bp, 42 predicted proteins | sample 4694571 | NCBI WGS metagenome assembly VTLG01 (sample SAMN12604809, study PRJNA352737) | marine metagenome | biome: ENVO:00000447; feature: ENVO:00000209|ENVO:00000569|ENVO:01000036; material: ENVO:00002151; isolation source: viral sequences binned using virsorter ...
CGTTGGCTGAACTCTTGAAATGAAAATGAACGATGCCGAAGAATCTGACGAGCAATATCCCGTGTTGTATTAATCTCCATCACCATATCAACCATCTCAAAAGGCGACCAATGCTTGTGTTCAATCAAATATTTCAACAGCTTCTCCGATGGTGCATCACTGTTCTGATTATTAGGATTAGAAACTCTGGCACAATACACGATCAGGTCTTGTGCAGACATCTTTTTGCCTGTACCATCTTGATATGCATTAATCATTGCAGAGGTAATACCAACAGGGAGTACGGTTTGATTCATTTTTTAATCCAATACCAAATGTTGTCCGGACCAACTTCACAGTTCATATTAAATTGAGATACTGCCATTCTAACTTCAATCATATCTATATCATGACCAGAAACTAAACATCCCCTTTTTACTTTCGGTTCCCATAGTTTAATATCTTCAGAAACACTATCAAAACCATGGCCGGCATCAATAAACACAAAATCTAAAGAATTATCTTCAAACTTCTCTGCGGCCTGATTAGTAAAGCTACGGAGAATCTTAGCCCTTGAGCCATGCGACTCGCAAAACTCAATTAGTTCATTATACCAAGAAACAGGTTTGGTTTTTAGTAAATCCTTGTTGGTTTTTATATTTTGGGCTTTCCAGTCTTTGTCAGGAAAGAAAACATCTACACCAGTTAGCTCTAAATTCGGACACTCCTTAATAAGATGTTTAAACGTTGGCCCTCTAAGAACTCCCAATTCAACTCCTTTTCTATAATCATTTTCTTGAATCTGTTGCTGTAGCCATAATCGTCTATTCATATTTTGAAGTCCTTAAATTTATCACCAGAAGGAGTTTTGTCGAATACAGGAATACCATCATCTACAAGATTTTGATCTACAGGATCAACATCATACAATCGCATCTTTGCTCTATCTATACCTACTACAAATCGCTTATATTTGTTAGGATCATTATAACGGTTCTTGAGTTGTTTCACCATAATCTGACCAGACTGTTCAAGTTCCTCATTTGACACCAGAGCAAACATCAAATCAGCAGTAGCAGGAAGACCAAATGACTCTGAGGTATCTTCTAGACCTGGATCAGAGTTAGTGTAGCCAGATCGTGTGGTTTGAGTAGCACTGACAATGGGTACTTCAAACTCAACAGCAAGACCACGCAGTTCTTCAGCAATAGCTTTGATGTAAGTGTAAGAGTTAATAGCACCACCCATGGACTTCATTCTAGAAGATGCACAGATGTTTAGATAATCAATGAATACAATATCAGGCTCAAACGAACGTTTGAGTTTTAACTCTTTCATCAATGCTCTAAAGTGCCCCACATGAGCAGCACCAGTTGGATATTCTTTTACGATCAGTTTACCAACAGTCTTTTTAGCAAGAGTGTTCACTTTCTCAGTAAACATTGTCTTGGGCATTTTATCTAACTGGTCAATAGGAATGTCCAGCAAGTTAGCGTCAATACGTTCTGCAATACGCTCCTCTGCCATTTCCATAGTAATATACAAAACGTTCTTGCCTTGAAGCAGTGCATTAGCGCCGACATGACACATGAACAGAGACTTACCTACACCTGTGCCTGCTAGTGCAATGTTCAATGTCTTATCGGGCAAACCACCTTTTGTAATCTTATTGAAGTTATCAATATCAAAAGGAAGTTTTTCTTCTACAGCCGTATAGAAATCATAACGATCTTCTGCGTTGTCGATATAGTCGTGACCTACATTAGTGTCAAATGCAACGCCTAAAGCTTCAGAAAGAATCTCAGGAATTGCATTCTTAGTCATCTTCTCATTCTTACCATCAAGAATGTTGATAGATTCCATGATCGCAATATGCAATGCACGTTCTTGGCACCATTCTTCTGTTTTCTCTAATAGAAAATCTTTATCAATATCTACGTCAGAGAAAATCTCTGGAAGCATCGCAGAGACTTCAGTGAACATGTCATCAGAGATTTTCTCATCTTGTTCTAAGTCAATACGAAATGCTTCCAGAGTTGGAAGAGTGTTATGCTTTTCTACAAATGCAGCAATCTGCTTAAAGATTACTTTTAGCGAACCTTCAAAATAGTTTGGCTTTAAGAATGGTACAACTTTTCTAAGATATTCTTCATTAGTTAATAGTGACCTAAGAATAGTTTTATTCAGGTTCTCGCTCATTTAATACTGCCGTCCCATCTTCCATACCATTTTGAATCGCCGTCATTAGCAAATCACCAATATATTGTCCTAATGCTTCTTCATCATAATCATCGGGCAATACTGTATCATTAAGTATAGTGTATCCGAACGAAAGTGTCAAGTCAGATTCTTCAGAACTCTCATCTAAAGATTCTACCTTAACATCATTATATCGAATAATTACATCTTTATAATCGCCTGTCAGCAAACGGATAGCCCATTTAGGTTCTTCCGTTATACCAACAAACTCAAAGTCTCGATCTTGTTTAAACTTCGATTTCATCTGGACTTACCACTTCAATGTTAGAACTACCACCAATCTTGAAGTTATCTTCAACAAACTCTTTAAATTCATCATGTGTAATGATGCCAGACCAGAAATCTTCGGTCAGTTCTTTTGCTCGGTACTTTTTGTCTTCAACTTCCCCAGTCTCTGGGTCAACTTTTGAATACCAGCCTTGAGACGGCTTAGTAACAAACTTTCCTGCAAGAGCCACATCAAGTATACCGGAATAAGCATCGATGCCACCTTCCCAAGTAACCGAGATAGGAATGATGGATTTTTCACGGACATATCTAGATTTCTCCACGTTAATTACAAAGTCATACCCAACGATAGAAGTTCCCTCTTTATTCTGCCGTCGACCCAAAATCCAGATATCATCAGCAGAGTAGTAAAGACCTGTACCGCCTGATACAACTTTCTTTGAAAACATTTCTTGTGTATCATATGTATGCGCAATACCAATCAGAGGAATGTCTTTCATACTCAGATGTGGAGTAATGATACGGAAGACAGACTTCAGTTGTTTCGCCCGGGTCATATCTGCAACTGCTTTCTCATTCAGTGCATCTTCTACTTCTTTCTTAGAAGCAAGGTTGCCCAACGAATCAATGACAATAATAACTTTGTCATTCTTTTCAATATTTTCAAGTTGGTTTGTCAAGTCAAACTTTAACTCTTCAATGTTAGTGATAGGGCAGTGTAGAACACGCTCCATGTCAATACCAAACATATCAAAGTACGACTGAGGCGAGCCAAACTCAGAATCATAAAACAGCATTACAGCGTCTTCATATTTTTGCATATATGCTGCAGCAATCTTAAGAGAGAAGCTAGTCTTGAAGTGTTTAGATGGACCAGCGAGAATAGTAACGCCAGGAGAAAGGCCACCGTCAACAGAGCCAGACAGTGCTACATTAAGCATAGGAACATCAGTAGAGGCCTGTTCTTTTTTACCATAGTACTTTGACTTGATAATGATCTCAGAATCCAGTTTAGAATTCTTTTTCAGTTTATCCATAATTGAAGGCATTGACTATTTTCCTTGTTTGTTGTATGCTTTCCACTGGCGACGTTTAGACTTATTTTTTGGTCGTGAGTTGGGTGATTTACCAATAGAAGTGCGGCTGTGCGGCGCAGAATTACCCTGCTTTACTTGTGCTGCCATAAAATATTCTCCTTGTACGAGTTAGAGAGTTATTATATAGTAGATTATCATCATTGTCAATCTCTTTTTTTTATAAATAGTTTACAATCACTAACCCAAGGCAAACACTATGTTTAAAAAAATGTTTGCTGCTTTTATCATGTTGTTTTTGGCTACAGCAGCATATGCGCAAGATGAAGATACCACGACAACAGAGACCACAACTAATCCCCCCACTGTAATCGAAAATTACAATGATAGTACAGTAGATTCGACAAGTGAGTCTACAACTACGGTTATCTCTCCGCCTCCTTCTGCTATCTCACCTAGCATCAATAATACAAATTCAGATCTCTGCACAGTCGGAGTATCTGGTGCAGTGCAAACACAGATTCTTGGTATCTCTGCCGGTTCTACAGTGCGAGACATGAATTGTGAAAAACTTAAAAACGCAAGTCTCCTATACAATATGGGCATGAAAGTGGCTGCAGTATCAGTTATGTGCCAAGATCCTAGGATCTTCACGGCCATGATGAATGCTGGTACCCCATGCCCCATCGATGGTATGATTGGCGAACAAGCTAAAGATGCATGGAATAATCCAGAGAACGAATCTATTCGACCAGATGCTCAATCTACAGGAGGTTTGAACCTTGATCCAGAAACTCGCACCACCGTTATTGGCGGCGCTATCGTTCTTGGTTTACTCGCCGTTCTCCTCGGCGGATAGCATTTACGGCGTTACAAATAACGCAGCAGAGAATGGGCTATCTTGGAGTATGCCAGACATACTTCCCGACTATTCTGCTCCAAATGTATCTTTACAAATCAATGGACTGACATACTACTACGTCATTACTAAAGACGCTACTTCTGATGCTAAAGTATATGTTAGAAACGAAGATGCAGTAAATGGTGGATATATTTTTGAAGAGGTGGATGACTGGTCTGGGTTACCTGGTAATTCAATTCAAAAGTATTTTAGATTCCCCGGCAGTGATGCAGGTCTTTGGGGTGATGGTAGTATAGATGTAGAAGGTGACGGCACGATCAGTGATGCTTCTGTCATTTATTTGTATAGAATGGATATTGGTGAAGAAGAGATTATATGTACTAATCCTCTAGCAAGTCCTGAATGTCCCGGTTATCTAGATGCTTTATATAAATACTTAGCCGAGCTTGAAGATGTGGATGTTAATGACCCTTTCTATGATGAATGGGTTCAAGTACAGTTACAGCGTGAAGCAGAGCTAGAAGATGAACAGGCTGAACGAGAAAATGATGAACAAGAAGAGTCAGAAGAAGATTTAGAAAAGAGAATGCAAGTTGATCCAGAGGTCGGTGGATTAATAGATACTGATCTACAAAACCGGCAACTGATTGAGCTTACAGCCTCATTTGCTATTGACCCATATATTGCCGTAGAATATCCTGAAGTATTAGTATATATAGATACTCTACAACTTGAAGATACAACATTACCTGATAACAACAGGGCGTTGAGACAGCTGGCATCTGATGCCAAACATTATTCTATGGTACGCTCTCAATATGATAGAGAACAATAACGGAGAAATAAATGTTCAGAATCATCTCAGCCGCTGTTGCATTTCTAGTAGCAGCACCTGCATATGCAGAAAACATTCCCATCACTGGTAACGTAGCCTCGACATGTTCCATCTACACCGATACTGCTGGTGTATATGGCGTACCATCTCCTGATGAGTTAAGCACAGCACCTACAGATGGTGGTGTACATCCAGTCGTAAGATTTGATGTAACCATTGCTGATTACTATGTTGCTAGGATTTCTTGGCCTGATTCCTTTTCGACTTCACCTAGTTTAACCGATGCAGTTAACTGGGACGGAGAAGTTTCGGTATCTTCGACTTCTGATGCTGGCATGTCTGGTTACGAAGCAGCCAAGGTCGAGTACGACAACGTAACAGAATACGATCTTTCTGTTGCTGGTTCGACTTGGTTTGAAGTAGAATCGACAGTAACATATGGATACGATAAATCGTTTCCAGGAGGCACTTATGCTGCTAACGTAACAGCAGAGTGTATCGCAACCTAATGAAATATATTATTTCTGCGGTGGTGGCGGCCTTTATGGTCACTACCGCATGTGCCAAGGCTCATCAGTGGACGCCAACTTATCCTAAGTTTGAACCATCTTATATTAAAGGCATTATGGTAACTTCCATGAAGCTTTTTAATAAAAGATCAGATGTTAGTTTCTATGAAATTAGCGTCTATGATGAAGATTGGAAGCCTATCGTATTTGCTACATCATCTAAGATTGTCGAAGTTGGACACTTAGAAAAGAAAAATGTCGAGATTTATGTGTTGGAAAAAGACTGCAATAGAATCGAATACATTTGCACAACTTCTAAGATATTAGCAGATGAAGAGGGTAACGGTATTAATTCTAGAATCTGCTCAAAGGTATAAGCATGATTCATTATAATTTTTTCAGACTATTTCTTTTTGCACTTATTATTTTATTATTATACGCTGCAGCAGCGTTTGGTCAATCTAGCTCACTAAACTTGTCTCTACCCACAGCGCCGGGCAACTATCAGTCAGATAGTTTCAGAGCAGGTGATCTAGACTGTTCAAACGCTATTGGCTCTGCCACTAACTTAGAGTTTGGTGTGACAGGAATCATAGGTCGAGGATATACTGATCCTTTGGCTGGCTATGTTGATAGTCGTGTTGGTGATGTTGGTATTTTTGCTCGAATTACAATTCCTTTAGGGCAAAAACCAAAAGAAAGAGTAGATTGTAATAGACTTTATGAACTCGAACTCCGTAAGAAGCAGTTAGAGGTGATGCGATTAGAACAAGAATTGCAACAACTGAGAGCTTTACAGTTTCAGTAGGAGAAAAACAGTGTACGAGTATAAAGCAGAACTTATCAAAGTGGTTGATGGAGACACAGTTGATGTTAATATCGATCTAGGATTTGGTGTGTGGCTAAAAAATGAAAGAGTCCGTATCATGGGCATTGATACCCCAGAATCTAGAACCCGTGATCAAGTTGAAAAGCTATTTGGTCTTGCAGCGAAAGAAAGAGTGCAAGAGTTACTTGCGCAAAATGTCATTCTTAAAACATTTTCTGCAAAAGACGGAGAAGATATGAAGGGTAAGTTTGGTAGAATTCTTGGGGACTTCTATGTAAGTTCAGATAAGAAACTCCTGACTGAAGTTATGATTGAAGAAGGCCATGCAGTACCTTACCATGGTCAGAGTAAAGATGATATTCATGAAATGCACCTCTCTAATAGAGAAAGATTAGTACAGAAAGGTGTAGTTGTTTTAGAAGATATTTTAGATGAAGGAATAAAATAATGGCTGAAGAGCAAAAGAGTAATCAAAAGAGTAATCATGAGCCTCAGGTTCCAATTGATATGCCAGAAGGCAAGATGGAACTGTCTCTGCGTATTCTTAGCAATGAACTGATTGGTATCAAAATGTCTGTGGATGACATGAAGATGAAGTGGGTCGTGATCGGCGTGGGTGCAATCGCACTTATGCTTTGGGCCGCATCTTCTTTTGCGCCACAATTAACAAATGCAATGCAAAGCTTAGGAGGTTCCATTGGCTAAGACGTTACAAAAAGACTCGATCTACAATCAATTTGATGAAGATGGTGACGGAATTGTAACTGATGAGGAGATGGCAAAAGCGGAGCGAATGCTCCAAATAGAGAACGATGATAAGAAGCAAGATGCTCAAAGAGGCATGGCGTGGTTCGCTCTCGCTGGTATGCTGCTCTATCCTTTTGCTATTATTATCTCCTCTATCTTAGGGCAAGAGACTGCTTCTGGTCTGCTCAAAGATATTGCTCCAACCTACTTTGTATCGGTTGCCGCTATCGTAGCTGCATTCTATGCTAAAGAAGGTATTGAAGGGATGAAGAAGTAAAATGGCTGAAATTGAATTCGCTGGGATTAAGTTCAAGGGTGGTAGAATGGTAGCTGTTGCCATGGGTCTATCAACCCTTGTTGGTGGTTTATATGGTGGCTTTGAAGTTTATAAAGACTACATGGACATGAAAGAAATGATTCAGTCATATGTCGCTCCTGATCTCAGCGGATTTCAAGAACAGCTATCTGTCATTGAACAGAAAATGGCAAACACAGAAGACTCTGTTATCCAAGCAACTGATTATGCCAGACAGATTAAAAATGATTTAAAAGATGATGTCACTCGTATTGAACAATTAGTGGATAGACTAGAAGATGATATACGAGAAAGTGAAAGAGAAGTCAGAGAAATGGTAGATGAAGCAGACATTCGCTTTGATACCAAAAGAGATCAACTCTATTCCGATACTGACAGAAAGATCAGAGAATTATCAGAAGAACTAAATGCTAAAATTCAAGAAGCGCTTGATAATCCGCTGGCAAATTAAATTGGTGAGATTCTGTTTCTAGGTTCTCACCGGACCCACAGAGCTTATGCTGCGAGAGCGTAAGTCTTAGGAGCTACATAATTGTTTGCTCTTAGTTTAAGTTGATACTTACGGTATCAAACGGTTTGTCTCCACTTGCTTTCCGCACCAGTCGATCCTAGTTCTGGCCCATCATAAATTATTAATTTTCTTATAAAGTTTGAGATGCTCACACTCTAACCAATCATCATACACACAATCAAAAAATTCTTCTTGAGTCATTGCAGTCATACTATCAATGTACATATTAAAACGTACAAATGATCCCGTCATACCTTGCTCAATATCATTAGGCTTTGCAACTTTTTCTAATTCACGAATTCTAGATTTGAGTTCGGTTAACACTTCTTGTCTCATATTACATCCCTAATAATTTATGGTGGACCAGCGGGGTACTGCCCCCCGGTCCTGTATACGTTCCGCTCGCTTCATCAACGAACAAGATTATTTATATTAGTTGAGAGTCACCTCCATTTTACGAATCTCATACTTGTCAAGAATAAAATTCTCATACCAACCTTCTTCCTCAACCATGACTTGTCCAGTTTCATCATTAGTGGTATCTTCAACCAGAACATCAAACTGCTCAAGAATGTACTCTTTAGCAGCCTCGATGGTGTCAAACATATCACACTGAACATCTTCATGCTGGCCCAAGAGGTTGGTGAAATGGTAGATTACTTCATACATGTGTCAGTCTCCAAAATAACCCTTTAAAAAATTAATATTGCCGTCCTGCTGCTGTCAATTCTTTTACACGTTCACTGATAGCATGTTCTGCATCATTCAACTGACGAATCCATGCATGGTCAATCTTACGTTCTTTACACTCTTCTTCCATAACCCATTGCCGAACATAACGCCATGCCTCATGCAGTTCATCTACAGAACCTTCAATAACACAAGTGTTATCACGGATGATACGATTTACAAGATGTTCCATCATTAGATTTCTCCTTGTGTTTTCTCAGTCTGCCACTCTTCGTGGTAACGATCAACAGCGATCTCAAGATCACAGTAGTAGTCATAAAGCAACTCAATGAGTTTGCTCTTATCTTCACGGAGCAAAGGCAGCTGATCAAGAAGAACCTCGATCTCATCCAGCTTGTTATCGATCCGATTGATTACATTATCTACAATTGAGTCTGACATCTGCATATTCTCCTATTGTACAGCAGCAATTTTTTCAGGAAGCATTTGGAAGCCGAAGGTATCGACTACGAAAGCCCAATCGTTTTCATCTACGATAACATCGCCAACGGAGACGGAGGAGAAGGTGCCATGTACCTGAACATCTTTAAGATTATCGTGAACAAAGTTGCCCTTGTAGAATACATCTTCAAGTTTATCACCTTCGATGGTCAGTACATGATCGTAGTAACCAAGGTCCATAGCCTTAGTGGCGCTTGGAACAACTCGATCACCGAACATGTAGGTCTTGAGAATGTGCTTGCGAACTTGCCAGCCTTTGTTGACCATGTCGATCTCAGCATCGGTCAACTGAATCTGGAGAACTTTGTACTGCATAACTATTATCCTTTAGTTAGAAGGAGTGTACTCATCTACTGCCGCTTCTAGTGCAGCATACATTTCATAAGTGTACTTGGACAGACTGTGCTTTACAGAACGTGGAAGATCCATCTTAACAAGTAGCTCATCTACAAGGTCAAGGTGGGCATCAATCTTCTGCAAAGATTTAACGTTGAGGGGAACACGATTAAGCATGGCATTTCTTTCTCTCTGTTACATTTATAATATAAACACTTTGGAGAAATAATCAAGCTATTTTTTGTATTTTTTCAAACTATCGTATAAACTTTTAGCCTTTTAGAGCAAATGCTAAAGCATGCTCTGCTTCTTGTTCCATATTGCGTGACTTGTAGATGGCTCCACAGTCATTGTCCAATTCTCTACACAACTCTACAATCTCAAAAGACGTGATAGGATATTCTGCTTTGATAGCACTAGCAGCAATAGACACCATAATGCGATAGAGACGGAAGAAGTTACCACCATTTTCTACACCAGCATTAGCAATATACTCTTTACCCATATCTTGTGGGAAGAACTTACAGTCCCGATAAGATTTCCATGTAACAATATTGTCTAGCTGGTTCTTGCGATAGTTAATAACTTCAATCTGTAACGGTTTAGGTAAGGTATCAATGAACTTCTTTTTGCGATTACCTGCATGCGAAGGAAACTGCTTCATTAGTTCAAAAGGATTAATAAACTCACCATCATTCTTGAAGATGAAGTTGTGTGCATTAGGATATTGTGCAGGAACATAATACATGCGGCATAAGTCTTTGGTCTGTGCGTCTACAACATCCAGAGCAAGATTATTGATAGAGTGCCAAAACTCTTTGATTCGATTTGCAGGGACCATATCAGTCAAAGGAAAGACTACACGAAACTTTGGTTTGTTTTCTCTAGAAGATGCTGTTGAGTAGCAAATATAATAATATTGCTTGAGTGGTTCTAAGACGGTATCAATGCTACCAGTAAAATCATCAACATCAATGCAGCACCAACTACCCCAGCCCAGAACGTTATCATTAGCCCTAGTCGTAGTGGATTTGAAGATAGCAGGGCTAATGAGAGGAGAAGAATCACTTCCACCTTTCTTACCTTTCTTCTCTGATAACTCAAACAGTAAGTCTTCTAAACCTTGCCAAGTGTCAAAGTTCATACGACGGTGCGTTTTGTTATCAAAGATATTTTTGAATATGGTCAGAGAATATTGCATAGTGTAGTTATATCACAAAAGAAGAAGACAGTCAAGTCCTATCTGACATGACGTAAACTGTTTTCTACAATTTCAATATCTTCTGGATTGTTTACTTCCCAAAAGTCAAAGTGTAAAGGATTCATTTTCATGCAATGAATATGATAACCATTCTCCACAAAACGCAACTGCTCTAAACCTTCAGTCTTTTCCAGTGCAGTTTCTTCCATCTGTGAATACTCAAAAAGTGCAGATGGTTTGTAAGCATACATTCCAATATGATAATACATTGGAATCTTTTCAGATGCAGACCGAACATTAGTAAGATCAGCACCATAGGGAATCATCTCTTTGGAGAAATAAATTGCACGTCCAGTTCTGTCCGCAACTACAGTTGTACCGCCAGCTTTACCCTCAGCACGGCAGTCAAGAAAACGTTCTGCTGTTTCCATGGGCATACGGAAAGTAGGTGTGATAACATCAAACGGCATGTCATTTGCAAACAGTGTCTCATACTCTTCCATCATCATTTTAAAAACATAATCAGGAATAAGTGGTGAGTCACCTTGTAGATTAATTACATAATCAAAGTCACTTGCAAAGTCTTGACCATGCTTATCAATCAGTTTGATCATAGCTTCTGCTACACGTTCTGTACCGTTCTTATGTTCGGTATCAGTCATTACATATTCTTGATTAATTTTAATACACAGATTGGCAATCTCACGATTGTCTGTAGCAACATAGACAGGAAGACCGGTGCGTTTACCAGTCTCAATCGTTTGCTCTAATACAGTCTTGTCACCAAGTTTCTCTAGCATCTTGCCTGGAAAACGACTAGAGTTATACCGTGCAGGAATAATAATAATAGGCTTAAGTCGCATCATGAATAACCTTAATCTGTCTCACTACTTTTTCAAACATTTGATAAGTCAAGCTATTTGGCCCATCTGATGGCGCATTGTCTGGATCAGGATGCACTTCCATAAAGATGCCATCTACATGACCTGTTGCAACAGCGGCACGTACCAGAGCAGGTACATAATCACGATTACCACCAGAAGAACCACCGAGGCCACCGGGTTTCTGAACGCTATGAGTGGCATCAAAAATAATGGAAGTATTATAATTCTCAGACATATATTGAAGACCAGTAAAGTCATTAACAAGGGTGTTATAGCCAAAGCTAGTGCCCCTTTCAGTAATCCAGACATTATCGTCTCCAATCTTACTAATAATACCAGCAACATCCCATGGCGCAAGAAACTGCCCTTTCTTGACATTCACAACCTTTCCTGTGCCTTTTGCTGCCAATAATAGATCAGTTTGTCGGCAGAGAAAGGCAGGAATTTGTAGAACATCAACTACTTCTTTCATGATGGCACACTGTCCTGTTGTGTGTACATCGGTTACAATCTTGCAGCCAACTTTATGCCTAATCTCATCAAAGATAGGCATTGCCTTTTCAACGCCTAACCCTCGTTTATTATTTAGAGAAGTTCTGTTAGCTTTATCAAAACTTGCTTTGAAGTAATATTCAAAACCATAATCTTCTGCAATACGTTTACAGTACTGAGCAGTTATAATAGAAGACTCTTCTAATTGACATGGTCCTGCAATAATTTTCATGCTGCTTCCTTTAAAGTTTTACGACCAGGGGTCGAGTAATCTTTGTATATAGCGGTCTTAATTGTGTGACAGCAAGCGCACAAAGTTTGAAGATTTTCTTCTTTATTATTTGTATGGTTGCCATCAATATGATCTACTTGAAGCCAACCTTTAAAAGTCAATTCAACATTGCTCATAGCTTCAAGTTGCTCTTTACTTGGAGCAGTGTATGTACAAGTGAATCCTAAGCGACCATCAATGTTTTCGCAATAATCTTTACGATACTTCAAGTATGGATGCTTGCTGTTTACATATTCAGTGTGTGATCCCCAGCCAGCTTGACGTGCAATATGATTTTGATACTGACCAACAGTATCAAAGCCAGCATTTTTAGCAATAACATGCGTAAGATTTTTAACACCGTGCTTTTTTGCAATACGTTTGCCGTGATGGTGCGCACAAATCCAACCATTTTCAACGCCAAATTCTTCACGTAACCATTTTGCCCGACGAAATTTTGGATTATCTCCGCCAGTTACATTTTGAGCCGGCTTATTACAGCCTGGATATTCACACGTGGGACGACACATTGTTTTATCTTTCAAAAATTAACTTACATACTTAATGTAGTATCACGCAGCACTTTTGTCAATCTTTTTTAGCTTCATCCCGTAATTTTTCGTTTCGTTTTTTAGATTAATATTATCTTTAAACTTCAGCTTATTCTTTTTGAATGGGCTGTAATCTACATAGTGATGCCAGCGATCATACTTCCATACAACCTTAGCAACGTCTGGATGCATATCAACCAACATCTGAGATTTATTGATTGTACCAGTATGGTTCATTCGACCTTCACGCCATTCTTCTTTATCTTGAACACCTTCAGCATGATAAAACTCTTCAGTGTTACCTCCCTTCAAAGTTTGTGTAGCAGCTTTACCTTGTAAGAATGCATTGAACTGTACAGTGCAATCACCATCTTTGAGAACACGCAGGCAAATATCAGTGTCTTCATTATATCGCCCACGCCAGCGGTGCTTACAGGTATTCTCAATCAGCAAGCATGAGTAGATACGAGTGTTAGCTACAAATGGTGGATATTTGTCACTGCGAGGTGCAATAAAGAATCGATATTGAGGTCCAGCAATAGGCACATTCTCATATCGATCTACAAAGTCTTCCATTACTTTGAAACAAACACCAGAGTCTACACGAATACGCTCATTCTTGTGATAGCGATAAAAGTCTGTAATGTTATCATCTAACACCCAGTGACGTTTAGCACCAAGTGTCATAGAATGATCCCATGCCCAGTTTCTAGCACGACCAGGACCATCGCCATGATTGCTAAACGGTGCAACTAACAGAGTTACATGCTCACGAATATTAAAATGATCCAGTGCATTCTCATAGTTATCCAAGTCTTGTGGCTCAATAACAATGTAGTGAGGCACTTTCATCTTAGCCAGCGATCTAGAAGTAAACATAGATTCATGTCTACCCTTAGATACAATATAAACTGGATACTGAGGATTAGTGTGCTTAGTCTTCATCAGTTTCTTGCCACCGCTTCAGCATGTTATCATCTTTATCCATCTTGGGATACCAAGTAGACTTAGTTTTTGCTGTGAGAATCTGACCAATCTTTTCTGCAAACTCATCATAATCTTCTTGATTACGAAAGTGTACATAGACAGTCTTGAATGGCTTTGCATCATCATGCTCATACTCTGGCATTTCTTTCCAGTGCATACGCCAATCATTGATTTTGTCTGTGCCAAAAGAAGCATTCTCTTCAATAAAGTCTGAAAGAGGATTGTGTTCTTCTTCTGTAGCTACACTCTTATCAATGAAGTTATCATATTCAGTTGATTCTTTTACGTTCTTATTCATCTGTACCTTCCACAATAGCTTTCAAGTCTGGCTCACGAAAGTTAGGACCTTTCAGAACTTTACCATCGTCACGGTATATAGGTTTGCCATCTACACCGAGTTTAGACATATTACTATTATGCACTTCTTCAAAGCATTTGTCAAGCTTTAATCCAAAGGCAGCACCTGCACCATACACAACATAGAGTAGATCAGTAAGCGCATCTGCTACTTCTACCAAATCTTCATTAACAATTCCTGCTTTTAGTTCATCCAGTTCTTCTTGAATCAAGTCAACTCGTAAGTGAGTAGTTGTAGCGTCAGGAAACTCAGCTTCAGTCTTTACTTCTTGACCATAGGTGTTCATAAACTCGATTACTTTTTCAAAGTTAGTTACAGGCATTATTCAAAAAACTCCTCTAGAGTATTATTTTTATCGGTTTCTTTTATCACATTTTTGGGTTTTTGTAAACCCATATAATTGTTACCTCGCAATGCAATAAACTCATCCACATATTCTTTACAGTTAATCCAATCAATGCGATTTGTATAATCTTTTCTTTTATCCCAAATATACCAGTAGTAAGACGTTAGACCAGATAGAGATTCTTTTACATTGTATATGGACTTTTCAGAACAATTAATTCTATTTGCATAGATTAAGATATCTGTAGGTGGAAACTCTTTAAAAAACGAATATCTACCAACACTTTCAGTAAAGGTATTGCGACAAAGCAATGCGGTAAAATCGTACAACTCATATGACCTTTTGACAAACCTTTCTGGTAAAGAATTTTTAAAAGGTGGATTGGTGATAATACCATCAACATCTACTCTGGGGGAGGTTGTAAAATTTAATCCGGTTTCAATATCAACTAAAGGCTCTTCATACTCATACAAATCTTGAGAAGTTACATTAAATCCATTTTGTTTTAGTTCATATGATATCCATCCTCTACCAGCAGCGGGCTCTAATAGATTTTTAGGCAAGTCATATTCTTTAACAAGAGTGTAGACAGCAATGGGTGGTGTAGGATAATAATCATTATCTATTCTAGATTCAGATTCTTTAGATATACTATAAGCATTAGTCAGCATTATGTAAAAAAGTCCTCTAGTGTTACAGTCTTCTTAACTTCCCAGCCTACTGCATCAAGAATAAGCTTTAGCGGATCAACAAACGTTTTGTTAAACTGAGTTTCATAATCAACATACTTGTGTAGGTTAAACTCTTTAGGCAGGCCCATAGGAAATGAGATAATATTTTCTTTAATAGGATTAGGCAGATTGAGATATACAAACTTAATCTTCTCACCATTCTGTATCATTTCATACTGTTTGTCAAGCTTTAATCTTTTCAGTTCATTGTTATATAGGATTGAGCCACGAACATGAATAGGACAACCTTTCTTATAGACTGTCTTTTTATCTACCCAGTCTGTTACATTAGAAACGCCACGTGGAAAAGATATATCCTCTGGTGTCAACTTATAGAAATCATTTTTAAACCCCTGGATGAACGCTTGTGTGCGCTCCTCGTCCCCTTCCATGATAATCTTAAAGGCTTCTTTAAACTTGTCACGCACCACTTGTGGCGTAGATGACTTGATTGCTTCAATGCCCATGATCTTCATCTTGGGTTCAGTATAGCGTACGCCTTCATTGTCCAATACGTTTAGAATGTATCGCTTCTTAGCTGTCCAGACACCACGGTCTGCAATTACCTCACGTTCCATGTCCATGCGGTTTTCTTTGCAGTTCATATATTCATGCAGTTTTGCATACTCTTTAGCAAGGATAGGCTGAAAATGTTTTTCGCCCAACTCAGATAGAAAGTTGATAGGGTTCTTGGGTTGAAACTTATCAATCAGTGGTTTCATGTTAACATAGAGTGAGTCAGTATCGATAGCAATCACATAATCATCTTCTTTTTCACACACTTCAGACATGGCATCATTCATGGCACGTTCTGCCCAGAGAATGCAAAGCTGCCCACTATAGGTAATAGCTTCTGCGATACGCTGATCAAAATAGTTGAAGTATTGATTGCCCAATGCACCATACAAAGAGTTGAGAAGAATCTTGATAGACATCTGCTGATTCTCTAGATGTTCAATCTCTTTCTCAATCTCGTAAGAGTTACCTTCTTCTTGCTGCCGTTGCTTGGCATCCAGCATATTCTTCTTGATAACTTTACGCTCTACATAGTAGTCTTTTACGATACGGGGCAAAATGCCCACATCATCTGTTCGAAAGACAACACCATTAGCGGCTGTAGTCTGATTGTCTTGGTGTGTCATAGATGCCATATTCAGACAAGACTTTACTGACACACCTGATTTAAAATTTTCCACAATAGTCTCCGGTGACATGTTCCACTGTACCAAAATGTTAGGGTACAGGGAAGCAAGGTCAAAAGAAACTACCCAATCGTACATACCAGGTATCGGTTCTTTGACATATGCACCAGGATATTTGTTTTTGTTCTTATTCTGCTTCAATGGTGGAACAATCTTGCGGGACATAAGATCACGATAAATGATTGTTTCCCAAATACCAGTTGTGCCGAAGGTATCTACAAAGTTACACCCTGCTTTGTATGCCATGGTCATTGACAAAGTAATAAGACCAAGTTTGTCTTCTAGACGATCTACCAGTTCAACGTCTTTAATATTATAGTTAACAAACTTTTGAAAGTCATATTTGTATAGTGAGTGTAAAGAACCATACTCTTCATAGGACAGTTTCTTCTCACCCAAGACAACATGAGCAATATGATCAAGTTTGTAAGACTCTTGTGCGCCATAGGTGTAACCAAACTTCTGAAACAAGTCCAAATAGTCTAGCTGTTGAATGCCAGTGACTTCATATGCCAGAAGTTCTCTGTTATTCTTTTTTACATTACGTTCTCGAATATGTTCCCATGGAGATATTTTCTTGGCTTTATCTTCGCCAAGTACTTTGGTAATGCGATTGATTAGGTATGGAATATCAAAAAAGGTTGTGTTCCAGCCTGTGACTACATCAGGACAGTTAGAAGGGTTACTCCAGAAAGCAATGAAAGAAAAAAGTAGTTCATACTCATCTTCACATCGGTAGTATTTGACATCTGCCGACTCTGGCTCATAATCATACATGCCCCAAACGTGATAAAAATTATCAATATTGTTTTTAGTAGTGATTGTAATGACAGGGTAATCAGCAGCATCTGGCTCAGGGAATCCATCGTCGGAAGCCACCTCAATGTCGATTGTGGTCGTGTTGATAGCTTCACGGTCATATTTAATTTGGTTAGGATAAACATCATAAACCCACTGAGCAACATGATTTGTATTACCCACCACCTCAAAATGATCCACTCCTTTATATCGCTCAATGAAGTCTTTTGCTTCTTTGCTGGAGTTGAAGGTGACTGGTGCGACTGGTTGTCCACTGAGAGATTTCCATTCTGTTTTATTTTTAGTGGGTGCATAATATGTTGGCTTGAACTTAATACGTTCTTGTGTCTTAATACCGTCTTTGTAACCACGAACCAGAATAAAGTTACCAAGACGATTGACAGATGTATAAAACTGCATCATTACCCTCTTTGAGTGTGAAGGAACATTATATAGTATTTTTTATATTGTGTCAATAAAAAAAGGGAACCAAAGTTCCCTTTTTAATTTAGTTATAAGTATGTGATCTTAGCCAGAGTTTGTTAGATATTTGATGTGGTGCTTCGCCGTACATTAACTTTTTTTGTCGAAGTTCAAAATCAACTAAATCTTTAGATTGTAAGAGATATCTATCTTGCTCTGTCAGTGTTGCATTTTTAATATACTTAATGAGTAAGTTTGTAAATAACCGAATCATATCCGTCCCTTTTTAATTCTTGTGCAATATCATACTGACTTTTATCAGTAAAATATTCATTTTTGATATAACCAGCTACATTGTAGCAAGCAGAATTAAAACGAGACTCAATCAATCTATTAAAAATTTTCCGTAAGAAGTTCAGCATTTGTTGTTACCTCGCTGTGATTATTAATTTCAATTTTGCGAGGCTTCTTCTCTTCGGGCAGAACGACTTCTAAATGAATTGCTAGAATACCGTTCTCCAGAGAAGCTCCTGTAACTTGTGTATATTCAGACAGTCTAAAAGACCGATGAAACTTACGGGTGGAAATACCTTTGTGAATGAACTCTAGACCTCTTGGTGTATGGTCACCGTTCACTTCAAGGATACCATCTTTTAGTTCTACCGATAACTCTTCTTCCTTAAAACCCGCAGTTGCGACTTCGATACGATACTTCATATCTTCATCTTTAATAATATTGTGCGGAGGATAATGATCAGCGGCGTGTTTGGTCATGTCTTCAAGTTCTTTGAAAATATGATCAAACCCTACAAATGCGGATCGAGGAAAACGAGCGTACTTTTGATTATTAGTCATCTGAAATCTCCTATGATTAGCGAGAAAGTAGACCGATTATTCGCATCTACAAAATTATTTATAGCACTAATAGAAGATTTTGTCAAGCAAAAAATAAAAAGGTTATTTGCCAATATTGTACTTTGGGCAAAGTTCCCATTCAGATTTTTCTTTAAAAGGTAGAACCTTGATTTGTCTCAGAGGAGCAACATCTTTTGCGGCTTCTTTATTAACAATTGTTACCAAACCCCAGTCAGATAAAAGAGTCGCAATTGTGTTGCGTCTCTGAATATCTGTAGATTCTAAAGTGGATTTATTACCATCTAAGAGAAACAATTCTTTGAAATGGGTAATGAAATATCTACCTTGCTTGTGTAGAATATGACAAGATTGATACAGCTTCTTATCTTTACGAGAAGCAATGCCAATACGAGTCAATGTTTCTTTTACTTTTAAAAAATCATCTGGCTCATTCAAAGTGACTTCTAACATGTCACTTGGTTGCCATTCAATTAGATTTACTTCTCTTTCTTCCACCATGATCTACCTTCTTTTTAATAATGTTTATTTGTTCAGTAGAAAGTAGTGAAAGAGCAGAACGAGTTTTTTCATTATTATACCCATAATATTCTTTCACCGCTTCAAAATCACCATCATGCTTTACCTTATTCCATTTGGAAAAGCGCTTAGGATTTCTTCTTATTGTATTTATATAAAAAGAATTTTGAAGCTTATTATCGAGGTGGTGGTTGATATTCATTTCATTAGCGAGAAAAACTGTATCAGGAAAATAAGAAAAGCTATGATTAATCATATATGGACTATATGCTTTTTCATCTAAATCGTCCCTAATAATATCTTGCTTATTATTAATCGCTTTTACGAACTCGAATGGGTTCATTTAATACTCTCTTTCTTAGATCGGAAGATGAAAATCTATGGTCACGTTTGTTGTAGTATAACTCAATTCCACGTTTAGCGCAAGTGGCACGTCCTGTAAACGTACCGTTCTTATATTCTTCGCCAAGAATACGAACATTAATTGGAAACATATTCAAGATATCTTCCAAGTCTTGTTCAGTTTGATATGGAACAATTTCATCTACATATTCAATCGCATTCAACTGAATGTATCTTTCTAACAAAGTTTGAACAGGTTTGTTCTTTTCATTACGATCAATTGTAGGATCGGTTTGCAATCCTACAATCAAATAATCACAAACAGTTTTTGCCTCACGCAGCATCATAACATGCCCAGCATGCAGCAGATCAAAAGTGCTACAGGTAAATCCTACTTTCATTTCACGTCATCCAAGTGTCCAATATATTGCTCAAGAATGCTTTGCGTATATTCCTCTGTATTAATATTTGGATTGACGTGGTTGTTACCATAGTACAATTGTGGCACAACCTTATGACCCTTTGATAGAATGTATGCTTTTGCTGCAGCATCTTCTTGGATGTTAACTACGTTATATTTGTAACCCCAGATATCAAGCTTAGACTTCATCATATCGCAGTACATGCAATCGTTCTTAGTGTACACTGTCAGTTGATGTTTCATTTCCATTCTACCTCCGCCATTAGTTCTGTTAAGCAAGCTACAACATTCAATTCATGGTCAGCCACAAAAGCATTCTTGTATTGGTAGTCAGCGAGAATCAGAACAGCACGGGGAATGCTATTGGGCTGAATAGTGTCAGTCATTGAATCGTAAATACTCCGGAAAATACCAGAAGTATCAGTATCTATATTGTTGCTTACCCAAGACCTCATTTTCCTGAAGTCTTTGGCCTTGAGATACCCGATAAGGTCGTTAACAGAACTGTTAGAAAGGAGACTAAGAATGCCGGAATCAATAGTACCACCAAGAGAATATCTCTGACACTCATTAATAACTCTTCGCCAATCAGGCGCAAAGCGAATGATAAGTTCTGCCAAAACTTTTTTATCATAGCCAATATTTTCCTTTTCTAAAATCCAAGTTAGACGTTTCATAAACTGCATAGACAGTTCAGCCATAGACTTCTTATTTGTATTAAATTCGTATACACCGCACCGAGAGTGAAGTGGCTCAATAATACGATTCTTAAAGTTACAAGTCAGAATGAATCGACAGTTGTTTGCAAACTCTTCAATAAAGCCACGAAGGGCTGGCTGAAACGATTGTGCATTCAGGTAATCTGCCTCATCTAAAATGACAACTTTATAGCCACCAGTCAGAGATACGGTAGATGCAAACTGCTTGATTTTATTACGCAGAGTATCAATGTTGCCTTCTTCAGAACCGTTGATTAGAATCCAGTCAAGATTCAGTTCATTACACAGCGCTTTAGCTACTGTAGTCTTACCAAGACCAGCAGTGCCAGTAAATAACATATTAGGGATTTCACCAGTTTCTACAATCTGATTAAACGTATCTTTAAGAGATTGTGGCAGAATACAAGCATCAATAGTTTGTGGGCGATACTTTTCAACCCAGAGAAAATCAGTCATCAATATTCCTCAACAAAGTTAGGAACTCATTATACAGAAAAGAAAGGGGCTGTCAAGCCCCCCTATTTTTATTAACTGCTTTCTTTATCAGCAGTCAGCCCCTTGACATATGTAAAGGAGCAACCTTGAAGAAAGTATGATGCATGCTCAAGAATCTCATTCAAGTCATCATCATCAGATCGAAAAGTATGACATACATCACTTACATTATCATAGTCTTCATATCGTCGCATAGTCAGAGTGTATTCGGTGTAAGTGCCACGATCTTCATCAGTCATTATTCATCATCCTCTTCATCATCCATTTCCTGTTGGCGTTCTTCTACCTGCTGCACCAGTTGTACACACTGATCACGCAGTTGTCCAACAGTAGAAAGTTCTTCACCTTTAAATGCACCACGCTGAGAGATTGCATCAATAATAGCAATCGAAGAGCGAGAGACTTTTGCACCAAGTTCTAGAAATTGTGCTTCATTCATTATAATATATCCTTTTAGTTTTTCTCTAGAGCAATCCAGTAAGACAAATCCTGACTGGTATGTGTAAATTTACTGATCAGTTTAGACGAAACCTCTACGGTGTAGTCACCGGGAAGAAGCTTCAGATTATCAATGTTGATACTTAGTCGAATGTTAGACTCAGCATCTTTATGCCACGAACCATCAACTTCAATGGTGTACACATTAGAAGTTGTATTTTTAGGATCAACAATTGACAGCGTGACTGCGCCTTCTTCCGTGCTTCCAATAATCAAGCTCTTATGACCAAGAGCGGATGAAGCCTTACGAAGCTGGCTCAGAATATCTTGAGTGAGATTGAATGTAACTTCTGGACTTGGCATTTCCAAGTCTTTCTCAGGAGGATTAGTCAACATTTCAATATCAGAATAGAAATAATTAATAGAAGACTGACCATTAGCAATGACCATATGATTATCTTGATAAGATACATTACCATCTTCAATCAGATTGAATGCGCTCATAAACTCATTTACATCATAGATGCCAAAGTCCTGTGGAAACTCTTCTTCAAGAGTCGCCTTAGCGAGAACGTTCTTAGCATCTGCTACAGTGCGTAGAACGTTACCTTGACGAAATACAAGGTTTTGGTTAATAGTTCCGAAGTTACGAATAACTTCCATAGTATTATTCAACATCAAATGCTTCCTCATCTAGATCATGAACATGGAGTGCCATCATAGTATAATGGGCGATTTTTAACAAGTCATCACGATTACGGCCATTCTTTTTGCCATAACGCTGTGCATACTTCATAATGTTTCCGAGACAGAACCCCATCCCGTGACCAGAGTCAATGATGAACTCAGTAGCTTGAAATTTTTGCTTAGAGTAGTGACCTTCATAGGTCTTAGCAACATACTCTTCTAGCTCTTTTAGGATACGATCTTCACTGTATTTCATCATTTCTCTCATACTTCTTTATCAGACAGTATATAATATATACCATTATAATATCTTTGTCAAGAACTTTCTCAACGCATTTTACTAAAGTTTTTATCTTTGTAGAACTCCATCTTGGATTGGAACCTACCATCTAGAATTTCACCCTTATGTGAGATAACAAATACGTTGGTATCTTCACCGAGAGTGTGAATAATCTTGAACAGATTTTCAACACCGTCATTATCTAGGCTAGAGTCAAACGTCTCATCCAGAATAAGTAGATTAGTTGCCACAGAGTTTTTCATCTTAGCAATCTGCCGCCATGTAAACAGCAGCGCCAAATCAATACGCTGTTTCTCGCCCTCACTGAAAGAATCATAAGAAAAGTTATCACGGTGGCGTGAACGAATAGTTTCAGAAAAACTTTCATTCAATTCAAAATGAACAAAAAAGTCTAGTGTCTGTAGATATTGATTAACCAGTTTATTCATGACAGGCAAATACTGTTTGATAATCTTAGTCTTAATACCAGTATCTTTCAACATATCTGCAATAATATTGCTATAATCAAACTCTTCTGCTAGTTCTAGTTTTCTTGTGATCAAATCATCTTTTTCATCAATATAAACATCAAGGTCTTTACTAGCCTGTTTGATGTTGTCTTTGCTATCAGAAGTTTCAGTAATCTCTTTTTCTAACTTAGCAATAAGTCTCCGAGACATATCAAGTTTAGTATTGTTATCTCTCAGCAAGCCTTGTAGATCAAGCGCCTTTTTATTTTGTTCTTGTAGTGCACCTACCAAATCTTTGCCAGTAGATAACTTTTCTTCTACCGCCTGAAACGTTTTCTGGATTTCCTGCGCTTTCTTTGTGATATCTTTAGACTTCTGTTTTTTAATAGTCTCGTTAATCTCTTGCGTACAAGTCGGGCAAACGTCATTGTCTTGAAAGAACTTATCTTCTTTAACAAGTTTCTTCATCTCCGATTGAAGGTTAGATTTTTCTATACGGGCGTTTTGAAATGCGTTACCAGCTTCAGTTAATCGTTCTGAGACCTGATCATACGTTGTCTGGAGAGTTTCTTGTATTTCTTCATTTTCAAGATCGATTTGCTCAATTGTATTCTCCTGCGTCTTGATTTCGGTTTGTTTTTCATAAATCTTTTCCTCATTAAGATTTTTGATATCATTAATATATTTGCGCTGAACATCAATCTTATTTCTGATAATATCTACCTGATGATCGGTATCACGAATCTTGTCTTTTAGATTAGCAATATTATCTTTCAATACACTATTCATCTTAGAAAAGATATTAATGTCCAGTAAGTCTTCAATCACTTCACGTCTATGCGCTGCTGTAAGTTGCATAAACGGAATGAAGGACGAAGAACCGAGAACTACAATCTGATGAAATGATTTATGATTGAGTTTTAGAATATTTTGCTCAAGAAGTTTTTGAAACTCTTTAGCATGAGAAGCCTCATTTATAACCTCTTCATTTTTATATATTTCAAAGATATTAGGTTTGATACCCCTAATGACTTTAAACCTGTTAGGTCCGACGGAGAACTCTACCTGGACTACACAATCTTTACTATTAATAGTATTGATAAGTTGTGGCTTATTGATATTTCTGTAAGGCTTTCCAAAAAGACCAAATGAAAGAGCATCCAACATAGTAGATTTGCCAGCACCATTAGCGCCCACAATCAAAGTGGTAGGACTTTTATCCAATTCAATTTTAGTGAATGTATTGCCAGTTGACAAAAAGTTTTTGAACTGGACTGAATGAAACTTAATGATAGGTCTCTCCTAATCACTCAAACATAATATGGAGTATTATATATCACTGTGCATACATTGTCAACAGCAAAGGTATAAATAAATGGTTACGAAAATTTAAACGGAGGATATTATGGATATCGTAAGTAACGTACAAAAGTGGGTTGGTAAAATTGCTGATCTTGGTGTAAGCCTTCTTGCCCTCACTATTGTAGCAGAACTGCTCGGACTCGGCGCAGTTCCATTTATGCCAGAAGGCGTAAGTGCTATTGGCAACGTCACAGGTGTGGTAGATTCCCTTGGTTCGAGTGGTCTTGTAGGACTGCTTGCGGTTTGGGTTCTCTGGATGATCTGGAAGAACAAGTAATAATAATTCAATATAATTAAAAAAGGGGACTAGCTTATTGCTGGTCCCCTTTTATTTTATCATGCCCACACTCTACTTGGTGTAGTGGGACTGACCCCATATGTTTCATCAAGCGCTTCAGCATCTGCTCTCCTTGCATCACCAACAATGCGGAGATTTACATGCCAGCCTGATTCAGCAGCCATTTCAG
>VTLG01014827.1_pt1 | contig 24945 bp, 20 predicted proteins | sample 4694571 | NCBI WGS metagenome assembly VTLG01 (sample SAMN12604809, study PRJNA352737) | marine metagenome | biome: ENVO:00000447; feature: ENVO:00000209|ENVO:00000569|ENVO:01000036; material: ENVO:00002151; isolation source: viral sequences binned using virsorter ...
TAATTCTTTTTACCTCTAACATTTCTTCTGCGTATCTTGGTGTAAATGTTACGCTGAATGGGAATGTTCTTAAACTCACTCCACCAAATAATAATTCTAAGTTAGAGTTTAATACTTGACCTGTTGTCCTAGCGATTAAAGAACTACGATTAACGTTTCCACCTAGAGCATTGATAGCTGCACCACTTATACTATTTGTGATGGCATTTCTTATCTCAGGTGATAAACCTGGTAATTGTATATCACCTTGAAGTAAATCTAGTGCTTCCTGAAATGTACCACCTGCATCCTTTTGGAATGCACTTGCAGCAGCAACTCCAGCAAGTTGAAATATGTTCATCTCATCTTCACCCCAAGTCACTACATTAGAATCATTAATCTCTTGAGGTATTGGTAATTCTACATAATATTTGATTTTTTGGTTTCGACTCATGCGACTATTTGCATCAGTCGCATTCATTCTAAAATTACTATACTTAGTGTATTTGTCTCCAGTTTTATATTCTCTATTACCTATCTTACCTCCCTCTAAAACATCTTGAGTTGTTTTATCATATTTTAATGAAAGACCTGTACCACTTGTAGGTGGAATATATTCAAGACATTTTATAAGAAAAGTATCACCAGTATGTTCATTGGGACCTCTTGCAAGAGGATACCCCAATCTCATCTTTAAATTTTGTCTTCTTGGTGTTTGTTTTTTTGCATTTGTGCCACCTACAGGTTTTGTATCACCCCTAAATTTTGTTTTCTTTGCACCATACTCCGAAGTAAAATCAATATCTTTACCTTTCGTCTCTTGTAATTTTCTATTTTCTTCTGGATCTGGATGAAAAGTAGCTAACCCATGCTTTTTTATTAGCTCTGCCCTTGTAGGTTTGCTATTTTTTTTCATCCACTGCCGTTTGACTGGTTTTGATGGCATTATCTCAATCTATTTTTAACTATTTAGACGTATTTTGACAAAAGGTAAAGTTCTAAGATCTCTTAACTCCATTTCATCTACCTTATACAATCCACCAACCACCTCTGGAAAGGTATACTGTCTCATTTCTCCCCAATGATAATTTAAACCACGAAAACCCCATTGAAAAACATCTGTCACTGCTACTAGTGGATGCTCGTCATAAGCTATATTTGGTGTTTTTGGTTTATATACAAAAACATAAAAGTTACCAGCTTCAGGAACATTACTACCTTCAGTTAATACTCCTAATATTTCTTGTGCTAAATCATCTGGACTTTCATTGCCCACAAGATTTTTCATTACTGGATCGAGTCTACTCATATTCCTAATTCTTTTTCTGTTACTACTTTAAATTCCCATTTACGATCAGCACAAAATTCTTTTGCCATTTTCCATTTTGCTTGGTTTTTTGCATATTCATATGCTTCACGAATATATCCTTTTGTTTGTCTTTTAGGTTTAACTGGTGGTTTTGTCTGTTTCGCTGGTTTGACTTCTATCACATAATTTTTTATTCTTCCATTAGTTTCTTTAACTTTCATATAAAAATCTGGGAAATATCTATGCACTCGATTATCAATCGGGGAGCGATAAGGTATCGCTATTTCTTCACTTGCCCACTCTAATATATTTTGATTCTTATCGCAATACACCATAAACTTTCTTTCCCAAAGTGATCTGTAAATTATATTAGTTGGATCACCTTTATACTTTCTAGGAAATGATGGATAGTATTTTCCCTTATAAGACATCTAAATAACTATACTATAATTGTATTTAGAGTGCCAGCACCAAGACCGAGTAGAATATCAGATATAATGCCTAAGTTGCAGAATGTAGCTCAGACATCAAATTATTTTGTAAAATTTTCATTACCACCAACAGGTTTAAGATCACACTTAAGAAGAAAAGGAATAAATGATCGTTTTATAGCTGAGGATGTTGGTCTTCTTTGTTATGATGCATCTTTGCCTGGTAGTGCACTTGCATCACAAAATATCACAGGTGATTTTCAAGGTGTCGTCGAAAGATTTGCTCATACTCGTAACTTTACTCAGATAAATTTTGAATTTTATGTAGATAATGAATATAAGTCTCTAAAGTTTATAGAACACTGGATGGAATTTATAACTGGTGGAAATCAAGTAGATCCTGGTGGCGATACATATTATTTTCAATTAAATTATCCATATGAATACAAATCTAATGATACTCGTATTGTAAAGTTTGAGAAGAATCATTTTCAATTCTTAGAATATCGTTTCATTGGTTTATTTCCACTATCACTTAACTCAACCAAAGTTCAATATGGTAATACTCAGGTTTTAAAAGCAACAGCACAGTTTAGTTATGACCGATATGTTGCTGGTGAGTCTTCATCATTAGCTAGAGATTTAAGAAGAGCATATAACGAGTTAGGATTTGGAAGAGGTAATATAGTAAAAGATGGTATGAGTTTGAAGAATTCACAATTAAATTCTTTAGCAGAGAGATCAACTTATAGTTTTCTCAATCAGGATAATCCTGTTGGTGAATTTACTCAACTTACTGACTTCTCTAACCCTGTTCCAGCATCTATTAATTTATTAGGAACCATAGGTGCAAACCCACCTGGCATAAATCCATAATCTGTGCTATAATAAGTTTACAAAACCACTATAAATAGTGACACTGAAGTGCTTAGAATATTATGCCTTTACCAAAAATTGCAACACCGACTTACGAATTGGTGTTACCTTCGTCAAGTAGAAAAATAAAATTTAGACCCTTTTTAGTTAAAGAGGAAAAAATTTTGATTCTTGCAATGGAATCTCAAGATTCTAAACAAATTGCAAACGCAGTTAAAGATGTTATATCTCATTGTATACTTACAAGAGGTATAAAGGTTGAAAAATTATCCACATTTGATATTGAATACTTATTCTTAAATATTCGTGGTAAATCTGTAGGGGAAGATATAGAAGTAATGATTACTTGTCCTGATGATGGAAAAACACAAGTTCCAGCATCTATTAATATTGACTCTATAAAAGTTATTACCAGTGATGAACATGAAAAGGATATTAAATTAGATGAACAATATACATTAAGGATGAAATATCCTTCTTTGAATGAATTTATTAAAACTAATTTCGCTGCGACTGATAATGTAAATGTTGATGATACTTTTGATTTAATCGCATCATGTATAGATCAAGTGTATAATGAAGAGGAATCTTGGACTGGTGCAGATTGCACTAAAAAAGAATTGAAAGATTTCTTGGAGCAGTTAGACTCAAAACAATTCAAAATGGTTGAAAAGTTTTTCGAGACAATGCCAAAATTATCACACACGGTCAAAGTAACAAATCCAAACACTAAAAAAGAATGTGAAATTAAATTAGAGGGGCTACAGAATTTTTTCGTGTAGCTATGGCTCATGAAGATCTTGCGTCATATTATAAATTGAATTTTGCTTTGATGCAGCACCATAAATATAGTTTGACGGAGCTTGAAAATATGATGCCTTGGGAGAGAGAAATTTATGTTTCACTTTTACAACAGCATGTTGAAGAAGAAAATCTAAAAGCACAACAAGAAAGGAATAGTCTTTAATGGATGAGGAACAAGGATTAGCATCGCCACTAGCAGGTAGTATAAGGGGTATTAGGAGAAGTATATCTTCTAATGTCTTGACTGGTGGTGCTGCACAACCTCAACCTGACCCACAAGTTACCAATTTATTACAACAAAATTCTCTACAACTCACAAACGTTTCAACTCAGTTAGCGAATATATCTGGTCAAGTGACTGGATTAGAAGCTTCTTTAGGTGGAATAAAAGAAAATTTAGCGTTAAGCGATGCATTAGATAGACAAAGAGAAGCAGCAAGTCAAAACAGAGAGAGAATATTAGCAGAGCAAGGATTAAGAGAGGGAAAAGAGAGTGCTATTGAATCTAGAATTCAACAAGCGTTAACAGCACCAATTCGTAAAATAGCAGAAAAAACTCAATCAGGTTTATTAAATTTAAGTAAGTTTTTCTTATATTTGACTGGAGGATGGTTAACTCAAACAGTCATGAATATGATTGATGCTAACGCAGAAGGAAATGTTGACCTAATGCAGAAGCTTCAACGAACACTTCAAAGGCAATTATTAATCGCTGGTGGAACAATACTCGCTCTGACACTTGGGTTCAAAGGAATATTAAGAGGAATAACTTTTCTTGGAACATCTGCACTCAGAATAGGAAAGGGTGGATTTTTAAGGAGACCATTTCAATCTATAGCTGCCAACATTAAGAGTGGTGCACTTCTTTTAACTGCTGGAGGTCTTGTAGCAGCGGGAGCTGCAGGACTATCACCAACAAATACGATTGCAGGTGATGCTGTTGTAGGTGGAGGTTTAGCACTTGCATATAATCCTGTATCTAAGTTTGTTAAGGAAAGATTTAGTAAAGTCATCGGTGCTCTTGATAAAAAGTTTGGCACAAATATGGCAAAAAAAGTCGCACAAGAGACTGCAAAAAATAGTACAAAGGTGGTGACACCTTTGGTACAGAAAGGTATCTTGGGATTTTTAAAACGAGGTGCAAGTTTTATTGGTAGAATTGGTGGACCTTTATTTACATTTGTATTAACTCTGATGACTCCTGGTGAAGGGATTGGATCGGCTCTCGCTGCTGCTGCTGGTTTTGCTGCTGGTGCTAAAGCGGGTGCTGCTGTTGGTGCTGCTATCGGTGCCTTGTTTGGTGGAATTGGAGCTGTACCTGGTGGTATAATCGGTGGTATTATTGGTGGATTTTTAGGAGAAAGTGCTTTCAAAGGTATATTCAAGGGTATCAAGGCTATGTTCGGTTTCAAAGTTGGAAATGAACAACAAGAGACTGAAGAAGGAGGAGAAATCGGACCAGCAGTTTTAGGCACTAAGATAAATGAGTCAGGAGCATTTAGTATGCCTGGTGGTTCAACAGGCACAGTTGATTCTCTTAATGAGATTGGAAGAAAAAATAGAATTGTAATAGACAGTTTGAAAGACAATTCTGCAGCTGCAATGATAACTCCTAAATCAAAAAATAAATCAGAAGTAGCAACAGCAATATCTACAATCGAAGAGGGTGCTCCTACAATAGTAAATCTTAATGCTGGTGGTTCAAATGACGGTAGTGGAAGTGCACCAGAGGCAGTATCATCTTCAGATAAATCTACAAATGCTTTACCAAATATTGGATTTGATAAAACTAATATTCATACCATGTATGCTACTTCTCAGTTTGGAGCTAATGCATAATGTCTATAACTTCAAGAAAAAATTCTTTGTTCAAATCATCGATTAGTATTAAATCGATTGGTAACACAGCGACTTCTTTTTTAAAATCTTTAACAAATTCAAAGATAATTGCTCAAGAAATAACTGAAAAAACGAGAGAAACAAATAAATTTAAAAGAACATTAATAAGTAATGATAATAAATTTTTTAGAAAAAGACAAGAGAATATAAGAAGAAAAGATCGAGAAGATGAACTAGAGGCATCACAAATCACAGGTGTAACAAAAACTCAGGGAGCTGTCTTAGCAAAAAGCACAAGAGGTTTCTTGGGTAGAATTCTAAACTTCATAGGAATTTTATTAATAGGATGGGCAGTTAACAATTTACCAGGAATTATAAAGGGAATACAAACTTTAATAAGAAACATCATAAGGATTGGAGGAATTCTTGGATTTTTTGTAAACGGAGTTAAAGATGTATTAGTAGGCATTGGATCTTTAATTACCAATACAATTAGTAGTATAACTGGGTTTGATTTTCTAGGAGGAAAAAAAGAGGTTGAGGATGGATTAGAGGGAGCACAGGCTAACATAATGAAATCTCAGAGAGAATTAGTTGAGTCTGCAAATTTATTTACAGATGAAGATGCTTTTGGAATTCCAAAACCACCTGGATTTGATGTTGTTGATAAACCTACATTTGGAAGTGAGTCACAAGGTCAAACTCAAACTACTCAAAGCACTGAAACAGATCAAACTGTATCTGAATCTGATGCATCAGAAGTAGATGAATTAGTAGACGAGATTGATAAAAAATTAGATGTTGATAAAATAAAGGTAGATGACAATGAGTTGGCACTTGTAATTGAAGGAGTTAAATCTGACACCGAAGGTGTTACTGCTAGTGATACTCCTGTAGGATCAAGCAATAAAACCTCTGCTGGTGTTGTCAGTGCTGAAACTGTTACAGATCCTAGAGATGAATTAAAGAAGAAACAATCTGAGTCAATAAAAAATAATAATAAAATAAAAGAAAAATTAAATACTAAAAAACGAGGTTCAACTTTTATTGAGTCAAAGGATAGCATTGATAATATTAATAAGAGTGTTACTCCAACAGAAAATACTACTCTTGCTCCTGTTGATACATATAATCCTGATTTTGAAGGTGGAGAAGGTGGTAAGCGAAAGGTAAATTTAGCTTCACTAGTAACACCAACTAAAAAAAATGTTGATGTTAAATCTACAAAGAAAAAAGGACCTATGGTATATGTTGTTACTAATCAGGTAAATAGTGGAGGAGGTGGGTCTGCACCTATGATTGGAAGTAGTGGTGGTTCTTCATTAAATATACCAGAAGTAAATGATGAAAAAATGTTAATGAAAATGCAAAGCACATCATCCCTTAAGTATACCTAATGGCTGCAGTAGATAAATCACTTTACGAAAAATTTACGATAGAATCAGTTGATCAAAGTAAGACCGCTGACATATCTGCTGGTGTTGTAAACTTCAGATATTACGAAGATGTGTACTCACCAATGTTAACTGCGACTGTGGTTGTAGCTAATACTGGTAACGTTATTGAAGGAGATGATGGCAAGATTCAGTCTCTATACAATGGTTTTCCATTGAGAGGAGGAGAGAGAATCCAGATAAAAATTGCAGGTAACTCAGATGATAACGAGGGATTAGAATTAAATGATCTTTATGTTGGTTCAATTACTAATGTGATGATAGAGTCTGGAAGAGAGATATTTACTTTGAATTTGGTTTCAAGAGAAGCAATCACAAATGAAACTGTAAGAGTTGGTAAAAAATTTCCAGTTGCTCAGAAGATATCTGACAGTGTAAAAGATATTTGTGAAAATTATTTGAGTACAGATAAGTTGTATGATATAGATGAAACTATGAATCCTTATGGTTTCTATGGAAACATGAGAAAACCATTTACCATATTAACTATGTTGGCATCTAAGTCTGTGCCTGGTAATGTATCAGGAAAAGATGCTACTGCGGGATATTTTTTCTTTGAAACTCAGCAAGGATTTAGATTCAAATCTATCGACTCTTTAATTAGAACTGAACCTTTCGCAGAAAAATATGTTTATTCACCAGGTATTGTAGATAGTAATGATACAACAAAAGATTTTAAAATATTAGAATTTTCTACATCTAAGAATCAGAATCTTCTTGAAAATCTTGAGAGAGGAGCATTCTGTAGTCACCGTAAATATCTAAATCCATTAACTTTTGAATATACACCAAGAAGTCAAACTGTATTCAAACTAGAGGATTATTCAGGAAATATTGAAAATTTAGGTGCGGATATAGACGTTGTTTTACCAAGTCTTAGTTCAAGTGATAGTAGAACATTAGCAAGTGTACCAAGTAGATATGTTACGGGTATACTAGATATAGGTATAACAGATAAAAGTGTATCAGAACTAGGAAACGCTGATCCAGCGAGAATACATTCTCAGGCTATGATGAGATATAATACTCTCTTCACTCAAATTCTTACTATGACAATACCTCTTAATACAAATCTAAAAGCAGGTGACATACTTGAATGCGAATTCCCTAGAATAGATCAGGAAAAAAGAAAGGAACCAGACCCAGAACAAAGTGGATTATATTTGATAAAAAAACTGACTCATTATTTTGATGCAACAGGATCTTATACAAAGTTACAACTTGCAAGGGATACAACTGGGAGGAAAGCGAAATGATTGAAAATACATTAATGCAAAGTAATTTTCTCGGAAGGGATGGTTTTAAATGGTGGGTTGGACAGGTAGCTCCTGAAGATGTGCAAGGAGCACAGATAAATCGTGGTGGATGGGGACAAAGAGTTAAAGTAAGAATCTTGGGATATCATCCTGATGATGATGTTGAGTTGACTAATGAAGATTTACCTTGGGCACAAGTCCTAATGTCACCTGAGTCTGGTTCAGGAAAAGGTAATAAAAATAGACCAATAAGAATCGCACCAGGCGATACTGTTCTTGGATTCTTTTTGGATGGAGATACAGCACAACAACCAGTCATTTTAGGAGTCTTTGGTAATACAAGACAATCACAGTCAGTACAGACTGATGATTATCAACAACCTTTTTCACCTTACTCTGGATACACTAGCAAGGTTCAACCAGATGACTTCATGATTAAAAATGAGGTTGGTGATAGCAGTAAAAGTAGTCAGAAATCAGCCCGTCATGTCGATCATGACCTTGCTAAAAAAATTGAAAATGCGAGTGGTGAAATTGAGAGAGCAGCCAGTTCTGCTATTGGAATGAAAATAACATTTGGAGATACCAGTGGTTCTAGATCAAAAATAACGAAGGCGAAGGGTGAAATAGAAAATGCGGTTAACGCTGTAAAAAATGCAACTCCAACACAAAGACTTAATATCATAAATGGTGTTTCTCGTAAATTGACTGGACTAGCATCTGGAATGACGGGCGACATTATCAATACTACATACGCAGATTTAGCACCTAAGTTGAATCAAGGTTTACATAAACTTTATAAAGATGTTTATGGAAAAGTTCTACTAGCAACTCAGAACACTGCGATTGCAAAGATAGCAGCAAACAAAGCTCAAGTTGCAATGGTCGGACCTACTAAAGCAATACAAAACTTTTTACCATGTGCAGCTAAAAACATTACGGATAATATGTTTGGTTCTGTAAGAGATTTGTTGACTGGACTTTTAGATAATGTTGAGAATTTTGTATCTTGTATTGGTGATCAATATGTTGGTGCTTTATTTAATAATATAATTGGTGGTATCAATAATGAAATGAGTGACTTAATAGGTGGTGTTTCAAAAATATTTGATGGTGATTTAGCAGGTATGTTAAGATCAAAAGCAGAGGGTTTATTAGGTATAGCAAATGCATTCAATTGTGATTTACCCACTGCAGATTTAGGTTCAAAAACAAATAGTTGGATTATAGGTAAAGGTCCTAACAATATTAATCTAGAAGATATTTCAAATAAAATATTAGCAGTTGCTAATGCAGCACAATCATTACAAGAGGCAGCAGGAAGTCCTGGTGGTGTCTTAGGGAATCTAGGGTTATTTGATTTTTTAAGACCTGACGTAAATACACCTGGTTTTAGTAGTCAATTAGGTGATTGTTATACTGGACCTCCATTAAATTGTTCTGGTATCAAAGTAAATCTTTTTGGAGGTGGAGGAGAAGGAGCAACAGGAAAAGCAATTTTGGGTATGATAGTAGGAGATACTTTTGCTGAACAAACTGGTAGTTTATTAGGAATACAAATGACTAATGGTGGTTCAGGTTATAGAACTCCTCCTTTTGTAGAGATAGTGGATAATTGTAATCAAGGATACGGAGCAGTTGCAAGAGCAGTTGTAGATTATGATCCAAAATCACCTACTTATCAACAAGTCATTGATATTTACGTTGTGTCACCAGGAGAAAATTATCCAATAATCGAACCTGTTGATGATGACAATGTATACACTGTAGATCATGTTGTTGTCGTCAATTCTGGTGAAGATTACACTCAGAATGATGTAATAACCGATGACAAGGGTAATATCTATACATTCTTCTTAGATAATAATGGTAAAATATTAAATGTCATTCCACCTAATCCAGCAAATACAAACGTAGAACCAGTTACAGTTACACCTCAAATAACTATAAAAACTTCAACTGGATTTGGTGCTGTACTAAAAGCACAAATTTCACCTAGACCAGAATATCAAGGTGAGATTAAACAGGTTATTGATTGTATTACTCCTCGTGATGGTATAGTAGGATTTGTAAATGGTGAGGCTTACTACGGACCGTTCCATGTCATGAGAAATGGTGTAAAAATGACTGGTGCAAAACATTCTGATACTGATATGATAATATATGATACTCCTCAACAAAGTAGAACTTCTACCGCTATTATGTCTAACACTTCAAATACAATCACTACAGTAAGTTCACCCGTATATCCAGTTTCCTCATCTACTCAAGGACCTCAAGGTTCACCAGCACCAACAACTCCATCGAGTCCACCTGCATCGCCACCATCAAGTCCACCTGCATCACCACCAAGCAGTCCTCCAGCGTCACCACCTTCGAGTCCACCTGCATCACCACCTAGCAGTCCTCCCTCTGGTGGCTATGGTTACTGATAAATATTATTACTAGAAAAGAATTATGGGACAAAGACCAGAAGATCAACAAAATTGGCAAAATAGACAGTACGATTCATACGGACCTCATTTCAGAATCGACACTGGTAATCCCCAAATGGGATATAATGGTACTGTTGTTTATGATTTGTTAGGTTCTGGAAGTGATGGAAATACTAGCACGGTAGGAATGAATCATGGTGGATTATATCACATATACAATGATCAATGCATTGAAATAGTTGGTGGTCAAAAAGTTGATGCTGGTGGTGTTTGTGTTAATATTATAGGTTCGAGTGGAGATGTGACTATAACAGCATTAAGTAATGGTGATGTAAAAGTTACTGGAGCAAATATTATTTTAGATGCTGATAAAAATGTTGAAATAAATGCTGGAGGTGACTTTAGAGTTAAAGCTAGCAATTCTATTAATATGAGTTCAAATACTTGTTATATCAAAGCACCATACGGAAAGATAAGAGTTAGAGAAGTTGGATGGATGGGTGGTGTTTTTGCTGGTACTAGTGTGTCCGAAAGTGTCTGGGGTGCATAATGTCAAAATTCCAATCAGGTGGTGTTCCAGTTCCCGATTACGACGCTGCTGATTCAACTAATATTAATAGAAAGGCTGAATTTACCGAAGACGTATTCATCTATGGTAAATTATATGCTGCGTTAGATTCAAAAGATATAACATTCGAGGAAGTTCAACCTTTTAAAAGTGTAAGGATAACTGAAAATTTTTCTGTATCAGGTTTCTCAACTTTTTTTGATGCTGATGTTGATTACCTCACGGTATATCAGAGACATAATGTTGGTTTAGGGGGAACTGTCTTTGTTGCAATATCATCTACTTCTGATGCAGAGGGTCAAGTAGGAGGTAGAGTTGGAATCGGAACTACTCAACCAGATGATTTATTTGAGGTAGGAAACGATTCTTTTTTAGTAACTAATCTTGGTAGTGTCGGAATTGCAACTACTCAACCAGCACAAAAGTTTCAGATTAATTCAGAAACTAATTCACTAGTGGTTTCTGATACTGGAACTTTAGGAGTTGGTACAGATAATCCTGGTAATTTTGTTGGACTTAATGATAACGCTCATGGAGTTTTAAAGGCAGATTTCGATGGTAGCATAAGAGTATCTAGAAACATATATGATTCATCTGGATCACCAGGACAAAATGGATTCTTTATGAATCGAGATGCAAATGGTATTCGTTGGGTATCATTTACACCTGTTGAAACTGAGGGTGTATTTCTACAAAATGAGGGAACTTTTGTTCCTGCTGTTGGAGCCGCACAGTCATTCACAGTATTAAATTTTACTCAAAGAAATAGTGATGGTTTAGGTACAGATACTTTAGAGGCAACTGCACAAGATCCAACACAAACAACAGGTATAGCAACTATTTTCACTCAAGATTTATGGGGTCATAGTGGAACTGGTCAGAATGCAGCGATTTATAGACAATCAAGAGTAGGTATCAATCAAGCTAATCCTTCAACTCAATTAGATGTTGCTGGTGATTTTCATGTTTCTCAATCAGTTGATTTTGATGCAGCTTTAAACGTTGATGGTGGTGTAACATTTAATTCTAATCTAGATGTAGATGGTCTTGTTACTTTTAATAATTCCCTTGACTCAACATCTATAACGAGTGGTTCAGTAATAATAGATGGTGGTGTTGGAGTTGCAAAGAATTTAAATATTGGTCAAAATGTAAAAATTGAGGGAGCTGATGATAGCACTGATAAAGATACAGGTTCATTAGTAGTTGATGGTGGTGTTGGTATTGAAAAATCAATTAATATTGGTGGTTCAGGAGTCATCGCTGGAAGACTTGATATCGAAGATCAAACAGATTCCACTTCCCCGACAGATGGCTCAGTGGTTATTGATGGTGGAATGGGATTAGCAAAAAGTTTACACTCAGGTGGTAGTGGAACTTTTGCAGGAAGATTAGATGTAGATGACCAAACACAATCAAATGATACTTTATCTGGAGCTGTGGTAGTTGATGGTGGTGTTGGTATTGTTAAAAATTTAAATGTAGGTCAAAATGTAAAAATACAAGGTAATTTAGAATTAGAAGCACAACTAACAGATTTCTTTGGTAATCAAGGAGTTGGTGCTTGTAAGACTGATTATCGTTTATCATCTTTTAATGTCACTGGTGTTGGAGTAGGAGTCTCTTGGAGACCTTCAGGAGTTCAAACTAAGAGAACACTATGGGTATCTAAGAATGGTTGTGATACTAATAGTGGACTTCTAGAAGGTGATGCGAAATATACTATCGCTGCTGCAGCCGCTATAGCACAGGAAGGTGATACAATTAAAGTAAGATCAGGTGTTTACATAGAAAATAATCCAGTAGGTCTTAGGACAGATGTGGCAATCACAGGTGAAGATTTACGATTAGTCACTGTTGTTCCAAGTAATACTAATAGAGATGTATTTCATGTAAGAAGAGGTTGTTTGATTGAAAATTTAAGTTTTGCAGGAGCAACAATTACAACAAATCATCCTCGATGTGGTGCTGTTGCTTTTCCACCAACACAAGAGAGTGTTAATTCAGGATTAGATTTTCAAGCAATTTCAGGATTTACACCATTAGGACCTGCAAATGAAGGTGCTGCAGGGAGATGGAGATCTCCTTATGTAAGAAACTGTACTAACTTTATGACTGGAAGTATTGGTATGAAAATAAATGGTGATCATGCTGACGCTGCCTTTACTGGAACTAATAATGGTGGTCAGGATTTAAAATCAATGGTTTGTGACTCATTTACACAATACAATGAAGCAGGTATAGGAGTTTCAATATCTAATAATGGATATGCACAATTAGTTTCTATATTCACAATTGGATGTGAAATTGGAATAGGAGTATCTTCAGGTGGACAATGTGACTTAACAAACTCAAATAGTTCTTTTGGTATAAAGGGACTAGTAGCTGATGGATTTGGTGATATTGAATTTACTGGTATTACTACTAATGGTGCGACTGATGCACAGTCAGATACAATCGTAAGTGTTGATACAAAAGATAGTGGTAATAATATAAGAATACCTTTTGATGGACAAGGTGTATATTTTGAATTAGATATGAACAATTATGATGATACTACTTCAACAGATACAGTCACAGCTCCTTTACAAGTTATAAGATCAATAGAAGTCATCAATGGTGGTAATGATGGTGATTATAGTGCTGGTGCTCCTCCCATCATCACTTTAAATGAATCACCACAAGGACCAGAATCAATTCTACCTGAATTTTCACCAAACGTAAGTGCTGCTGGAACTATAACTTCTGTTGATGTTCTTAATAGTGGTCGGAACTTTTTACCAACTCAAAATCTAACAGCAACCATATCAAGTGGTAATGCAACTTTTAAAGTAAATACAGATCCAATTTTATTTACTGTAAGTGAGGCAACTGATTCATCTGCAATTTCAGGTATATCAACAGTTACATTTAATGAATTTATACCTTATCCTGTGTTTAATGATACACCAGTCAAATTTGTAAGATTAAGTCGTATTATCACTAGTTCACATTCTTTTGAATATATCGGTGCAGGTACAGACATAAATACATCGAACCCATTCCAAGGTGGAAAACCGATACCTGAGAATGAAGTGATTGCTATAAATGGTGGACAGATTCCATTTACTAGCACCGACCAGAAAGGTAACTTTAGAATTGGTGATGGACTGACCATAGATCAAACAACATCAACAATTCGAGGTAGAGACTTCAACAGGGCTATCCAAGCACAATTAACACCACTGATATTAGCATTGAGATAATATGGCAATCGCACCAGTCAATAAATTTGTATCCATTGCAGTTCCTGTTGCACCAGGTCTGCAGAAGTTGTATGAGGTTCCGACTGGTACATCTGCATTATTATTGTATACTCAAGTATCGAATGTTGGCATAGGTGTTACGTATCCCACAGTTACATTTACTCAGAAAAGAACTTCAAGAAGTACAGGAAATACAAGAGATATAAGAGTTGTAAAAGATGCTGAAATACCTCCTAACGATGCAGTCATCTTAATAGATGGTAGATTAGTTTTAGAAAAGACTCCGTTAGTTTTAGATCAAATATACATTCAAGGTACACAAGAGGGAGTAGGTATCATCACAGATGTAACTTATGATGAACCCTCTGGTATTGCGACTGTATTTACAAAGACAGATCATAATTTTAATGTTACTGATCCTATCACTTTAAGTGGTATTGCATTTACATGTTCAGGTAGCACAGGTATTACAACAACAATATTCCCAGATCCTCAACAGTCATATACAGTTGATACAGTTGCAGATGCTAAACAATTTTCTACAGTCGTAGGTACAAGTAAAGGATACCCACATTTTTATAATTCAGCTATACATTATTTTGAGAGAGCGAGAGTTGATGCAGTCACAGTCGTAAACAGTCAGGATGGTAATCCTGCAAATGGAACTAAATTTAATGTGACTGATGCAGTCTATAATGGTGGTCCAGGTACAAAAACTATTCATGGTATATCACTTGCAGCTGGAGAGATAGTTTTAACAATTGGTACTCATAATTTACAGGCAAATGACACGATATCAATAGCAGATAATTCTTTAATTTTCACATGTACAATGGATAATCGTGCAACTGAGCATGCGTATCCAAGGTCAACTGATCCAGCATCTACAAACACATCAGACTTTAATAATGGTGTATTACCAATATCAATATATTCTTCAACACAAGTTAGAGTTCAGGTAGGGGAAAGTAACTCTGGTGGTTTCTTTGCACCACTTCAAATGGAACTGATTGCAAGTATCCTAGAAAATAGTACGTCGTAATATGCCAAAGTATCTAAGTGGCAGAGCAAAAAGAGTACCGCAAGATCAATTATCTGAAGACAGATATAAGTATCTTGGATTAGATCAAGCGGAACCAAACTTATCAGACCCATTGGTAAGTCCTCCTGTCCCTGCTGGAGCACAATATCAATTAGTAGCAGTTCCAGGTCATCCTGGTAAAAGATATTGGGTGCCAGTTGGAGGATCACTAATTCCTGGTGCTATTACGATTTTTGATGAAAATAGTCCTGTATCTGCTGCCAGTAGTGTTACTCAATTAAATTTTGTTGGTGCTGCTGTTACTGCAAATGTAAGTGTTCAAAATCCATCTGGACATCCTGGTATTGCTGCCACGATTACAGTCAATCCAGTAACTATTAGTGATAATCCTCCCGCAGGTGCTAGAAATGGTGAATTGTGGTGGGAGAGTGATAATGGAGATTTATTTGTTTACTATGAAGATGGAGATAGTGCACAATGGGTAACAACTAACACTGGGGGAGCAGGTCCAGCAGGAGATAAAGGACAGAAAGGTGAAACGGGCTTAACAGGAACAACTGGTTCTTCAGGTCAGAAAGGTGATAAGGGAGACAAAGGAGAAAAAGGTTCTGTCGAAGCACAGGGTAATAAAGGTGAAAAGGGTGAAATAGGTATTGGACAAAAAGGTGAACCTTCGACTGTCACAGGTCCTCAAGGTCCTACTGGTGCTCAAGGACCTCAAGGATCAACAGGTACTAAAGGAGATAAAGGAGACACAGGAATTCAGGGTATAGCAGGTCCAGTAGGACCAACTGGACCTACAGGTGATAAAGGAGAAAAGGGAGAAAAGGGTGATAAAGGAGATAAAGGAGATAAAGGAGATAAGGGAGAGTTAGGAGGAACAGGTAATACTGGTCCTCAAGGTCCGAAGGGTGACACTGGTGCTCAAGGAAGTTTTGGTGGAGCTACTTTCGATTATACTTTTAGTTCGTCTACAGGCACACCAACAGATTTAAACACTGGAAGATTAAGACTTAATAATTCATCTGTAAGTTCAGCGACTGTCATGTTCATAGATGATGAAGATGATAATGGAACAGACATTCAAGCATTTTTAAGAACTATAGATGATTCAACATCAACTATTAAGGGTCATTTCAAAATATCTAATAAGTCAGATGCTAGTGATTTTGCAATATTTACAATATCAAGTGCATCAGAGCAATCAGGATTTCATCAAGTAAATTGTTCTTATGTTTCTGGGAGTGCATCATCATTTACTAACGGTGAAGATATTCTTATAACATTTGCGAGAACTGGTGACTTAGGAGATAAAGGTTCAAAAGGTGATAAGGGAGATACAGGTGCTCAAGGTCCTCAAGGTCCCCAAGGAGCACAAGGTTCTACAGGTAGCAAAGGTGATAAAGGAGATACAGGTTCCACAGGTCCTCAAGGACCTCAAGGTTCTCAAGGTCCTCAAGGTGCTCAAGGAAATAAAGGTGATAAAGGTGAAGTTGGTGGTGATGGTTCTGAAGGGACAAAAGGTCAAAAAGGATCTAAAGGTGATACGGGTCCTCAAGGTTCTACTGGTCCTCAAGGTGGTCAAGGTCAGAAAGGAGATACAGGAGCACAAGGACCTCAAGGAACTCAAGGAACTCAGGGTGAAAAGGGAGATACTGGACCTACAGGTCCTCAAGGTGCTACAGGGTCACAAGGACCAACAGGTTCTCAAGGAAACAAAGGTGATAAAGGTGATACTGGTGGTGCTGGTTCTGACGGAATCAAAGGAGATAAGGGAGACACTGGTCCACAAGGACCACAAGGTAATCAAGGGGGTACAGGGGTAACTGGACCACAGGGAGATAAAGGTGATAAAGGTGATACTGGTCCTACAGGTCCTTCACAAAATACTTCTGTTGCTCTTTCTGCATCTGCACCTGGTTCTGCTAATTCAGGTGATTTATGGTGGGATACTGATGATGGTGATTTGCATGTGTATTATAATGACGGAAATACTGCACAATGGGTAAACACTGGAGGTGTAGGTGCAAAGGGAGAAAAGGGTGCTCAAGGTGCTACAGGTAGCACTGGTGGTACTGGTGGAACTGGCCCTCAAGGACAGAAAGGAGATACAGGAGCACAAGGTCCCCAAGGTTCTCAAGGTGCACAAGGTTCTCAAGGATCACAAGGAAATAAAGGTGATAAAGGTGATACAGGACCTCAAGGTGCTACGGGTGGGGGTGCCCCAACTGGTCAAATAATTGCATGGTCAGGAAGTGCAAGTGCTTTACCTACAGGATATTTCTTATGTGATGGATCTGCTATAAGCAGAACCACTTATGAAGCATTGTTCAATATTGTTGGGACGACACATGGTAATGGAGATGGATCATCCACATTTAATTTACCAGATTTAAGAGATAGATTTATTGTTGGTGCTTCAAATAGCACAGGAGATACATCATATCCAGGTCTTTCTCCTGGTGCTACTGGTGGTACCGCAGATGCTACATTGGTGGCTCATAGTCACACCATAACCGATCCTGGTCACTTTCACACCACACTTAATTATGTTGCTCGATCTAACTATGCAGAACCTAGAAACTTTGGTGTAGGTACTGATGGAAACCTTAATAGCACGGGTAATACTGACACAAAATCAACTGGAATAACTATCGACTCTAATGGTTCTTCAGCAACTGGTAAAAACTTGCCACCATTCTATTCACTTGCTTACATTATTCAATACGCTCAAGGTGGAGACACTGCTAAAGGACAGAAAGGACAGAAAGGAGATACAGGAGTCGCAGGTCCTCAAGGTCCAACTGGTCCTCAAGGTAATTCAATTACAGGTCCTCAAGGACCACAAGGTCAAAAAGGTGATACAGGTCCTCAAGGTTCTCAAGGTCCTCAAGGTTCTCAAGGACAAAAAGGAGAAGCATCTACTGTTAAAGGTCAAAAAGGTGATACTGGTGGAGGTGCTCCAGTTGGTCAGATTGTAGCTTGGTCAGGAAGTGCAAGTTCTCTTCCAACAGGATATTTCTTATGTGATGGTACAGCCATCAGTCGAACTACATACGCAGCTCTCTTTACAGTTGTCGGAACCACTCATGGAAATGGAGATGGATCATCTACGTTCAATATACCAGATTTGAGAGATAGGTTTGTTGTTGGTGCATCTAATAGTACAGGAGATACAACATATCCAGGTGTCTCTCCTGGTGCTACAGGAGGTTCAGCAACCGATACTGTAAATATAACAATTAGTGGAACTACGGGTTTTGAGAATTTACAAAGTGGTGCAACTCATGTATCATCAAGTGCTTTAAACAGAAGACACACTCATGACTTTAGTGGTTCTGGTTCTGATACAGTAAATACTCTTCCACCATACTATGCGTTAGCATATATTATTCAATATTCTCAAGGTGGAGATGTTGCTAAAGGACAAAAAGGAGCTAAGGGTGAAATAGGAAATACTGGTCCTCAAGGTTCTCAGGGTCAGAAGGGTGCAACTGGAGCACAAGGTCCTCAAGGTTCACAAGGTACTCAAGGTCCTACTGGTCCACAAGGTTCTCAAGGACCTGCAGGTCCCCAAGGTTCAACAGGACCCTCAGGTCCTTCTACAGTGCCTCAAATTAAAACAGCAAGTAATACGTCTGAGCAATATTATTTCTCTAGTGGTTGGAATACTAGAGTTACATTATCGTTGACTGGTGTAGATAATAGTTCACACGTTATGTTAATGTGGCGAGCTCAAATATTCCAAGGTGGTAATGGTAACTCTACAGTTCAACTAACTGGTGGTAGTCTTAATTTTGGAGATACTGGTGCTACTGTTAGTAATTCTAGTTGGTTGAGTGCTAATGATATAGTCGTTGATACTGGTAGCGGTACATCTAGAACATATACGATTAGATTTCAAAGAAATAGTGGTTCATATGGTATAATCAGAAATGTTTACTTATTTGCTATGGAATTGAAACCTAATTAATCTCAATAAATAATTAAAAAAACATGGATCAGATTAGAAGGACGGGTATTGGAAGTGATGGGCAGATAGTCCCACCTATGTTTTTAAATGATGAAAAAGTCGGACTTACAACTATGACTGGTTCAATGATATATAATATTGATACAAATAAAATGGAATATTATAACGGTTCAAGTTGGAAAGAATTTTAAATAAATTATGTCATCATTCGATTTCCCATCTAGTCCTACAAATGGACAATCATACTCAGCAAACGGTATAACCTTTGTTTGGAATGGTTCTGCATGGAAAAGACAAACTGGTGCAACCAAAGGTATAAAGGGTGAACCTGGTCCCACAGGACCTACAGGTCCCCAAGGTCCGTCAGGATCAGGAGGTACTACAGGTCAGAAAGGTGAGAAGGGTGCAAGTGGTACTTCAGGTCCGACAGGTCCTCAAGGACCTCAAGGTGCTACTGGTGGTACGGGTGGAACTGGTCCTCAAGGACAGAAAGGACAGAAAGGAGATACAGGAGCACAAGGTCCTCAAGGCCCTCAAGGTTCACAAGGTCCTCAAGGTCCACAAGGTTCTCAAGGTTCACAAGGTCCAGCAGGTCCAAATTTAAAAACTGCTTCTAATAGACTTACAAGTACTTATCAAACATCTTCAACATCATATCAAACTGCATTATCAGCATCTATTACTCCTACACAAACTAATTCCTCTATATTGGTTGTAGTTACAGGTAGTGCAACTGGACGCCACAGCGGTAACAGTAGTGGTCAACAAGCTAATGCTTATGTGACTACCTACAAAAATAATTCGCCATGGTTAGGTATTGACATCTTCGTGAATAAAGGAAGTCCTTTGTACAGAACTCCTATCTCTCATTCGGTTATGGACAATGCGAATCATGGGGGTAATACTGTATCTTACCAACTTATGTTAAGAAGATATACTGGAGGCAATTTAAATGTTTCAGTGAATGCAACTACAGCCATCAATCTTTTTGAGGTCATAACTTAAATGAAATATACAATCTATGATGTAGTAGAAATACTAAAGCCAAATTCTAATTATAATATTAAATCGAATGAATATTCTGGTCTTGAATGGTTAGATAGTGCTGATACAAAACCAACAGAAACCGAAATTAATAATAAGATTTCTGAACTTGATGCAGCAGAAGCAATGAAATTGCTGCGTGAAGAAAGAAATGTATTACTTTCTGAGACTGACTGGATGGTCATAAAATCTCAAGAAACTGGTGTTGCAATGTCAAATGCTTGGAAAACATATCGTCAGGCATTAAGAGATTTACCAGCGAGTTCAACACCAACTTTAGATGCAAATTATGAATTAGATTTAAGTTCAGTCACCTGGCCAACAGAACCTTCGTAGAAAGTATAAATATATAATATTAAAGTAATGTAGCAAATGTCACTGGACGATATTTCAAGAATTAATGGTCCTGGTATTCATACTGAAGCGAGAATAGTCAGTGAGACGATATCCGTATCAGGAGTAGCAACAGCATCAAATTTCAAAACAGGAACTAGCAATGTTCACAATATTGGAATTGAGATTGCTGGTATCAACGTATTAGGTGCTGATACACCTATAGGACATGGAGCGACAATTTATAATTCTGGTGCAGCAGCATTCCAAGGTGTAGTTTCAGCAGCAGGAGGATTTAGTGGTCCGATTGTTGCAGGTGCAGGGACTAGTGATGTTAATGCAGGTATCATAACTGTATCAAAAGCTTATGTAGGTGGTGCTACTACTTTTGGTGAAGATTTTGTTGTAACGGGTAATGCAAGAGTAACAGGGATATTAACAGTTGGTACTGGTTCAATTGAAATTGATCCTGACAATGAACAAATAAACTTTGGTCAAACATCTTTAAAAAAAGATGTTTCATCTGGTGACTTAGAAGTTATTGATAAAGCTGGTAATAGAAAAGGTATTAGAGCAGAAGAAATTTATATCAGAGGAAATAGAATTATTGATGGTAGTAGAAATGTTAAGTCAGGATTAAAAATACCAGCACAAAATATTACATCAGGAAGACTTAACGTAAATAGATTACCTCTAGTTGGTGAATTTAATCAAATAAATGTTAGTGGTGATTTAAATGTTGGTGGTGAACTTACATATGAAGATGTAAAAAATGTAGACTCACTAGGTATTGTCACTGGTCGTTCAGGATTTCACGCTACGGGTGGAGTATTCACTGGTGATGGTACAGGATTAACAGGAGTAGCTGAAAACTTTACAACCCGTATTGGTATTCAATCAGAAGGATTAGTTGTAGGAACTGGAATAACTGGATTAAGATTTGTTGGAACTGGTAATTCGATTACAGAGAGAGACGGAATTGCACATTTAAAACTCGCTGGAGATAAAGGACAGAAAGGTGAGAAGGGAGAGAAAGGTCAAAAGGGTGAAAAGGGAGAGAAAGGTCAGAAAGGAGAAAAGGGTCAAAAAGGACAAAAAGGTGATAAGGGTCAAAAGGGTGAGGTAGGACAAAAAGGAAATATAGGGGATGTAGAGGCAAAAGGAAATAAAGGTCAGAAGGGACAAAAAGGAGAGGATGGAAATAGTGCTGTTGGTGTAAAAGGTCAGAAAGGAGAACCCTCTAATGTTGTAGGTCCAACTGGTCCTCAAGGTGCACAAGGTAATTCAATTACAGGACCTCAAGGAACTAAAGGTCAGAAAGGTGAGATTGGTCCACAAGGTCCTGTAGCACAAAAAGGGCAAAAAGGAGAGCAGGGAAATGTAGGTGAAAAAGGACAAAAAGGTGTAACTGGTAATACAGGACCACAGGGAAATACTGGTCCACAAGGACCTACAGGTCCTCAAGGACCTAAAGGTCAGAAAGGTGAGATTGGTCCACAAGGAGATCAAGGTAATACTGGACCTACAGGTCCACAAGGACCTAAAGGTCAGAAAGGTGAACTAGGACCCACAGGTGGAGATGGACTCACAGGTCCTCAAGGTGCCCAAGGACCTCAAGGTCAAAAAGGTGCAACTGGAGCACAAGGACCTCAAGGTGGTCAAGGTAACGTAGGACCACAAGGTTCTACAGGACCACAAGGTCAAAAGGGTGCAACTGGTTCACAAGGACCTCAAGGTGGTCAAGGACCTCAAGGTTCTCAAGGTCCAGCAGGTCCTCCTGGTCCACAAGGTCCACAAGGTCCAGGTGGTTCGAGTGGTGGTCCAGGTCCGTCAGGTCCTCCAGGTAACAGTACTGCTAATTCTAATTTCCGTGTATTCAGTAGTAGTCAGAATAATGTGGCAGTAGCATCTGGAACTTCAAAATATATTTGCTTCATGATTGGTGGAGGTGGTGGTTGTGGTTCCACAGGTCCAGGAGGAAGAAGAAACCCCGCTAAATCTGGTGGTGGAGGTGGAGGAGGACTAGGTATTAGGTTCTTTAACGGTTCAGAGATGGGTTCCCACTTCAACGTACAAGTTGGTGGTGGCGGTGGCGGTGGAGGATTTTTTGGTTCTGGAGGTAGTGGTGGACAGTCTTACATCGACCCACATGGTAATGGTCAAACTTGTTATGGAAATGGTGGTGGAGGTTCTCCATTCGCTCCTTATCATGGTAATGGTGGTGGTGGAGGAGGTTCCTCTAACTGCCAACTAACTGGTAGTGGTAATGGTGGTGGTGCTGGTGGAGGTGCAGCTGGACAAAACAGTTTCTTACAAAATTATGGTGCAGGAGCTCCTGGTATAAATGGTAAAAACCAGTTAGGTCGTGGTGGCAACTCTGGCATTGTCTTTATTCTAGAAATGTAGTATAATAAAATTATGTTTACTTATCACATCATACAAACATCATCAAACAAAGTAGTAGACACCTGTATATGGGATGGTGATACAAATGTTTGGCAACCACCAGACGGACACTTTTGTATTCTTGCAGAAGACTTCGTTAGTATTGGTTGGATATATAATTCTGAAGGTGTTGGTATTGGATCTACAGCAGGAGATACAACGCATAAATGGAGACCTTCTGATGTATTTGAACCCTACGTTTCAGACGGGAAAGACTATCCGCAACTGAATGGTGCTTAAAAATTTTTACGTTATAATGTTTATTAATGCTTGATTTAATACAAACGATTCAAATTCTAACTAAAGAAGAAGTTAGTGATTTAAATAATTATGTTGATTCACTTGAATTTAAAAAGAACACTGTTTTTGGGGAAGATAGCAGTGATGGAAGAACTAACATAGACTTAAGAAGTAGCACAGGTTGTACTTTGTATGACAATCATCCTGTAACTGAAAATCTTCATGGTAAAATGAACTCTGCATTATTAGAGTATAAGGCAAGGTTAGAAAAAATACACGATATTTTTAGTTATCATCCCGTACCTGGAGGATTTGATACAACTTCACATCGAGAGGGAGTACAAGTATTAGATTATGTTGAAGGACAGAAATATAATTATCACCATGATGTTGCTGATAATATAAAGAGAAAGGAATATTTTAGAACAATTTCTATTATAATATACTTAACAAATGACTTTGAGGGTGGTAGAACACTTTTCCCACATAAAGCATACAAACCTGAGATTGGACATGCACTAATATTTCCCTCTAATTGGTGTTTTCCACATTCAGGGGAAGAAGTATCAAAGGGTAAAAAGAGAGTTGCTGTGACATGGTATTATGTTGAAAAACAATGAATATATTTGAATTAAATGATATTAGTGTAGATCAGGTAGATAAAGAATATTTACTTGGTTCTCCAATTTTTAGTGTTCGTAATTTTTATAAGTATCCAGAAAAAGTACATCAATTCATATTCGATGAACCATATAGAGAAGGTAGAGTTGGTTTATGGAAAATGAATGAAAGTGGATCTAATAATGGAATTTACTTTGAAGACAGGAGATTTTATGATTTTGAAGAAAGATTAATAGAAGCATACTTTTTTCTTTGTGATTTAATTGGAGATTATCACTTTAGATCAGTCATAACAACTAATATGACATTATTTAAAAGTGATGAAAATAGTTTAAAATTTAATAATTTTAAAGATAATTACTGGTGGCCTCATGTTGATACTGGTTTTAATGGTATAGTTTATTTCAATACTGAATGTGGCACTAATTTATATGAACCTAATTGCCTTGATTATTCAGATAAAAATAATGAGCATGAGCAACCTTGGAGGTCAAAAGAAAATTATAATTTACTTAAAACAATTCAACCAGAATATAATAAATTAGTTTTATTTGATGGTTGTAAATTTCCACATGGTATGAATATTGACAGTGATAGATATTTCGGTAAAAAAACAAGAAACAATCAAGTATTCTTTTTTGAAGATAATTTACCTGAGAATGAAACACAATATTACTGTGTTTAGAACTAAATAATCTCATGGCAATAGATTTCCCGAATAGTCCTAATAGTGGTGATACATTTTCAGTAGGTAATGTTACTTGGAGGTGGAATGGATATGCGTGGAATCGTGTTCCCGATCCTGGTGCAAAGGGAGAGATTGGTCAAAAAGGAGATAAAGGTGAAGTAGGATTAACTGGTAGTATTGGTCAAAAGGGTCAAAAGGGAGATGTTGAGCAGCAAGGAAATAAAGGTGATACAGGTGCTCAAGGTCCTCAAGGTGCTCAAGGTAGCACTGGGGATAAAGGTGCAAAAGGAGATAAAGGAGATACTGGTCCTCAAGGTCCACAAGGAAGTCAAGGTAGTCAAGGACAAAAAGGTGAAATAGGAA
>VTLG01000122.1_pt1 | contig 24940 bp, 44 predicted proteins | sample 4694571 | NCBI WGS metagenome assembly VTLG01 (sample SAMN12604809, study PRJNA352737) | marine metagenome | biome: ENVO:00000447; feature: ENVO:00000209|ENVO:00000569|ENVO:01000036; material: ENVO:00002151; isolation source: viral sequences binned using virsorter ...
TTCGAAATCCGTAGCGTTATCGTTAGCCTCTAACTGTATTCCAGTAATTTCCCAATCGTTAGATGTGCTATCTGCAAAGTTTACTTGACCAGTTGCACTTCCTGCATCTGTAGATGCCCCCCATGTCGTTTTAAGTGTTCCAGTATTTGTGTCTGACCCTGCTACTAATTTAAAAAATATTTCTAAAGAACTAGCATTATCATCATCAAATTTGCCTGTGGTATCGGCAGGAAAATTGATAGTGTATCTGTTCCAATTTGCATCAGCTACAGTATAAGAACCATTTACTTTTCTAGTGTTATCTCTGTCAAACATTGATACAGTATAAACACCAGTTTTATTTGTTTTGACATAAAACGATAAAGTAAAACCTAAAGCTGTAGCGTGTCCTTTTTGAAACCTTTGCAAGTCTTGACCTTCGGCTTTATAAGAAATGTAAACTTCTTCATTAGATGCAAGAGAAGTATCTGCCGTTGTACAATCCATTTTTAACGAGTTATTAAAGCCTGCTAAGTCTGTTACAGAGTTTTGAGAACAAGTATATGTGCTTCCAGTGTTTTGCTTATATACTGCAAATCTATCTAAAACATATTGATTACCAACATTTGATGATGAGGTCTGGCGTTGAGATAACATCATTGCACCATTGATTATGACGTTCTTTGACCCACCACCTGATGCGCCCCTAGAAAACTGAACTAATTCGTTCTGCTTGCTCATGTTTGCTCCAGAACACTCAATATAACGTCAACCGCTTCGTCTGTGTCACTTTCTATCGTGACCGTATTTCCTTCTTGTAGAATAACTTTTCCATCAAGAACTGACAAGGCCGCACCACTTGGCAAAGGTACATCTTTAACCAAATGAACATATGCCGCCTTGACAGATATTTTAATTTGAGCGGTATGCACATTGGCTAAATTACATCCAATAACCACTGCCGTTGTTCCTTGTGGAACTTGATATACAGTTTCTTCAGACTTACCAACTGAAGCCGCTGTGTAGTTTTTAAACGTATTAGCCATATGTGCTTACCTCTTACTTATACATCGTCAAGCAAAGCGCAAACTATACACTCAACAGTAGATGCTGACGAAATAGCGTGAATTTTAGATACTTCACAATTCGGCAAACGTGCCGCAAAACTTTCGTTTGGTCCTAAAACAATAGCATCATCAGTTGTTGCTGTTACTGCCCCTGCGTCAAAGCAAACATAAACAGAGCCGCTATTTCCATCTACATTTTTAATATAAAGGAACTTAACTTTATCTGTAGTTGCTACTGCCGTAGGCGCTGTAGAACTGTCTACTGCGGTATAATCCACAAAAGACCCTGCAATAAGGTCTGAACTTGTGTTGTTTACTGAAGATAGCTTGTAATACCATTTATCGTTTGCATCTTCAGGTGTAACAGTCATTGTTGCTGAGAATGTTTTTGCAATCTCATCTGGAAGGACTGTAACTTCCATTGTAGCTTTTGCTGCGTCAGCCATGATTTTCTCCTTTTCTAACTACCCAAGAGCTATACTGAAGGCCAGTGCCTCGCCTGCCCTATCGACATCGAGGTTTGACCTAGTTTGTTCTGCATCTGTCACACTTAGCGCTCCAGTTACAGTCACATTGCCAACAGAATTAATGCCGCCATTAGACGTTATCGCACCTGTTGAACTGATAGCCCCACCAGAGATGGAACCATTTGCTGTTATGCTATCAGAAGTTACGCTTCCAGTAGCAATAACATTACTTCCAGACGTAATATCGCCTGTTGTTGTCACTGTGGTAGCCGATATAGCCGAACCACTAATATTTCCTGTTGAAGTAACAGATGTTGCCGTAACACCGCTGGCAGAAATATCTCCGCTTGCCGTTACATTACCTGTTACGGATACATCGCCAGTTGACGTAAGCCCTGCGCTTGTCACCACCCCACTAGCCGTAATTAATCCTGTTACAACCGAACCAGATGTAAGCGCATTTGTAGCTGTTAAATTGTCAGCACTCAGCGCACCAGAAACAGTAAGACTTGCTGTAGTAAATCCACCAGTAACAGTTAATGCACCGTTTACCGTTACGCCATCTGTCGTTGTTTCTAATTTCTTGCTATTGTTAAAAAATAACTCAACAGCGCCATTCTCGTCCATTGTAATAAATGTTGGGCTTGTTGCGTCTACTGCGCCAAGAGTAATATTATCACCACGAATATATAACTCACCAGTGTTGTTTTTAATGTAACCATCGTTGCCAGTGGTATTGTGATAAATCTGTAAATCAGTATTATTACCAAAGTTTACAATAGCATCATCGTTTACTGTGCCGCCAGTAGCGCCAATCTTACCTGTGTTTAAGTTCTCAAAGTTAGCGTCAACTTCATCGTGCGTAAGCGGAGCGCCTTTAGTTGCACGTTTTACAATAGTTGCCATTAGTAGCTCCTAATCTTTATTCTACGCCCACCAGAACCAGTTTTAGCTTTGTCACTGTCTGCATTTATAGCATCAACAGCACTTTGATACAATGCTGCCCATGAGTTCATTCTTGCATCTTCCTGTAAATATGGCGCTGCATGAATAAGTGAACCATATAAATATGCGTCTGGAAAATTAGTTAAAATAACATTTGTTGCTTGACTTGCGCTTAACGATGGTGGCGCAGCATAATAGTAAAATTCTATATTATATGTTGCGTCTGGAGTTGGAAAAAGTTCAATTTCGCCCTGAGTTATAGAATACGATGTTGGTTTGCCGCCTGTATCATCGTTATTTTCACGCAAACTTTGCATTTCATGGTAACTAACTAATTCTATTGGCCTATTATCTACTTCTAAATGTAAACGTATTGCCTCAACATAATCTGTCGGCAAAACACTGTATCTACCACTTGCTGAAGCTGTTGCCCTGTTTTCCATACGCCAATGACGTATATCTCTATTTAATCTTTTTTCAGCTAAACTTATAAAGTCAGGTATTGCGTTAGTTAAATCACTACGATTAAGAAAATCAGCAATGCTTGCTTTTAACTCGTCATAAGTTGTCAGAGGCATCTGAATAATCCTTTACTTTTACACGATAAAACTTTTGCATTGTGTCAGTTTTGTATTCTTTAATTACCTCAACATCATACTTTTCGTAACCAGACATAAAACCTAAACCAATGTCATCTACATCCATTTCATATTCTGTCATTCGCCTGCAACCTTTTTCAAATATTCGATCAGATCACCAACCGATCCATCTCGTCTGCTCACGTCCATTGGTATTACTTTTTGAAACTGAGTATACACATTCGGACGGTATTTTCTATTACTTAATCCTAAATATTTAAACTCTTTTGCATATTTCATGGCTCTATTGGTAGCCAATCTGTTCATTTCTATAGGATTTAACTTTGCATCGTACTTTGCATTTAAGTCCTTAACCTCTTCTAATGCTATAGGAAAAAACCTATCTATATCCTCATTTATATCATAAAAACCTTCGGCTGGCTGTCTTGTGTGATGAACGTACTCACCCAAACCCATTTCTGGTCTATAGTTTTCATTACCATAATATGTTTGTGGTGGATATTCTTCTAATACAACCTCTGGTTTTTCGCCCATTTTTGTTAAACGTGTTCCATAACTCAAATCTCTTTCTTGTCCTCTAATGTTGGGATTTGTAAGAAATTTTTTAGGATCAATAACTTCTAAAGGTTTATCGGAATAATGAAATAAATCCAGTAAACCTTGAATAAGATTTCCTACTGCCTTTGCGCCTCTTCTTCTAGCCATTAATTATTCCAATTTTTAATAATTTCTTCTAACTCTTTTAGCTCTAGGCCATCTGGCATACCGTCTGGATCTACTGCCCAATCTGGCATTATTCCTACTTTTTGATCTGCATATATTGTGTCTGCACCAGATGCGCCTCTGTTTTGATTTGCATATGGCCCAAAGTTTACTAAACTATTCTGGCCTCTTGTTTCTGCCGCCATTGCCCTTCTAGCTTCTGGTGAATACATCCTACTATGCTGTAGAAAAGCTCGTTCCTCACCAGCGCTTCTAAATTGTGGATTGCCAGATCCTAAATGCCCAAAAGCATCGTGAACAACCCTAAAAGCATCGTTAGCTACTGCATCTTCTTTATCTCCAACTCTGCCTACTTTTGTAAGCATCGGGTTTCTAGAAGCATCAAAAGCAGCATCACTACCGTATCCAAAATCTGTTGGAAATACTGTTAAGTTCCTGTTTTCTATAACATCCTTATATCCTAATGCTGGTGAAGCAGCATATGGATCAGGCATATCAGGTTTAAGAAAAGTGAAGTTTATTCCTGTTTCTTTTAATGCCTCATATTGCGCCATTGTTTCTTCTATTAAAGCATCATAAGCCCTTTTAACTTCAGGATCATCAGGATTATTCTTCATCCTTTCATATGCAGCGGCTATCAATTTTGCTCGTTTTTCGTCTTGATCTGGGTAACGCAGATAATCTGGCACATCTATCCCTGCTTCTTTAATGTAGTTTTCTTCAGCCCTTTTTATCTCAGCTATTTCTCTGGAAGAATATCGCTCTCCATCAATTCTAACTGCTGCTGGTTTACCAGCCTTACCAACCATGTTTACATCAGGATTAGTTTCTAATTTTTCGCCCAAAAGATACGGCCTAGATTTTTTAACTCCTGAAGCATAATCTGCAATGTGGCCCAACAATCCTGCCATTTGTGCGGTAATTGCTTCAAAAGGCACTTCGTTAGTAATTGCCATCAAATCTCTACCTAGCCTGTCAGAGCTATTTTCGCCCATCCCCAAGCCCTCTAAGGTAGATTGTGCTGCGCCAACCCCTGTGCCAGTTACGCCTCTAAAGGCTGGCTCTAATCCTTGCAATGCCCTTAAAAGACCGCCAAGAGGACTGAGATATAACACATCTTGCCTTAAAGCATCAGCATTTAAAGTGCTTCTATCTACATCAGGCGGCTTCATAATATCTGTTAATTCTTGAAAAGCATCTGACGCTTCGCTATAACCATAGTTAGTAAGCGGATCTCTCCGATTTTGACCTGTAATAAAATCAAGTAAGCGTGACATTATAAACCAGCCCCAGATAAATATTCTTCTATCTCTTCTTTTGTTACATCAGGTTTCTGTAGTAATTGGGCCATACCTACACTAGCTGGAACGACTGAAGCAGATATGTTTCTAAGATGTTTAAATTCAGGATCAAATCTAGCGAATGGTGATCTTATTCTAGTTCCATCACTGACAATTACGTTTTCTGATGGTTTTCTTCGTTCTGCCTGACGAGCTACATCTTTTGGTTGATTGCCGCCTATGTCAACAATGTTATCTATTTTCGTAACATTTCTTTGGGATGCTGGCATCATATCTAAAATGTAATCTGTAGTTGTTGGATAACCCACATTTGTCATTTCTTTTTCTGATGGAAATCCTACATCAATAATTTCATTAACAAACTCAGCTTCATCTTGAGCTTTTTTACTCATATGAGTTAATTCATTTGGATCTACGTTAAGTGTTTCTTTTTTCGGTTTAAAAGCATTAGGACTAACTCTTTGTAACAACCCACCTTTTCTGTCAGGTGAAAGAACTGTATCTAACGCTAAACCAGATTGTTTATCTAATGAATAAGGATTAATCATTCTAAAATTTCTACCATAATTATTAATATGAACAAATTCATCAGGCATTCTAACCATGAAAGGAATTAACCTTCCTTCATTTATTGGATCAATATATGTTTCAGAAACGGCTGGGTTTTTAGAGCCAAAAAATCCACTATTACTTATTGTTTGTAAATCTTCATCTGTACCATGAATATATGGACCTTCAAATCTAGCGTCACTTGCTCTTTTTAATCTATCTTCTGTGTTCATATGTAATGGCGTAAAATCATACAAAAATTGATCATCAGCCTGCTTCATATCCAAATCGTCTATTAAATTAGCTTTTCCTTGTGACCTTTGCATTAAGATATATTTCGCCATATCTTCTGCTTCGTCTTTAACATCTACTTTTTTAATAAAATCAAAGTCAGCTAAATACTTGAGAAGATCACCAGCATAATCACCAACAGTTGTTGCACCACTACGTCTGCCCATTACCACTTCACCTTATTAGCCCAATATGCTGCTGACATCTTGCCTTTAGCTATATTCTTTGCGTGTCGTGCTTTAAATGACTTAGCTCTTTTTGTCATTTTTTTATCACCTGTTTTGCCCTGCTGACCAAATCGGATAGTTTTTACTTTGTTACCTTCTTTTGCAACAACAATGTGGGATTTTGTTTTATGGTTGGGAGTTCTTTTTGGTTTGTTGTAACCACTAACACCAGCACGTTTGAGGCGGCTATCCTTTTTCTTTTCAGCCACATTATCCCCCCAGCAACGTTACTTTTCTAGGAACAAAATTACCATATTGATCATATACATATTCTTCTCGCTCTGGAACAGTTGCACCACTTAGCTCATCAAGAAAATTCATCATTCCACTGTATGATCCTGCGCCTTGAAATTTGCCACCGCTGGCTTGTGGACCACCCCGATCTCTCATATCTGTAATATCTCTAAATCCTATTTGTTCTCTAGGTGTTTCGCTTTGACCATAAGGAGCTATCTTGGCAACATTTAATAACGTAGAGATTGGGCCAGCGCCCTCAAAAAAAGTGTCGTTTGTATCTATTCCACCACCATCCAAAGCATCTACATAAAACGGAACATATTTACCTTGGTTGTTATAATAACCATAACTACCATCATTGTTGAATTGCTGTTGAGCCATCGCCAATGCTTCAGCACCTTCATTTGTGTTTGGGTTTATATCAGGTCTACCACCTTTTCCACCACCGCCCGATGTAGCAATAGCTGTAGATCCACCAGCATTTTCTCTGTCACTTAACTTTCTGTAATGATCGGCTAACAATGGCATATCTGCCAGTTGCATAGCCTTCATACGTTCTTCGTTCTGTGACATTACTTCTTTTTGCCGCCCTTTTTGCCGCCTTTTTTCTTACCGTACATTACGATCTCCTTCTTGCTTTTTTCTTTGCTGTAGCACTTAGTTGACCAAAATGATACAACCTTTTGCTATTTTTGCCATGCGTTTTTCCGCTATGAACTTCACCATTAGGCATTTTGTGCATACCGCCTGTATGCTTTTTGCCATCTCTAAAGTAATGTGCAACACCTTTAGCCACTACTTCTTGCTCTTTTTTCTTGTGGGTTTTTTAGCAGTTTTTGCTGCTTGTTTAAATGCTTTATCTGTTGGTGCGCCTTTTGCACCCTTCTTACGCATTCTTTCTGGTTTCTTGCCTGCTGCTTTTTGTTTTTTTATACGTTCACGTTTCGCATGAATATTGGAATATAGACCACGTTTTGCCATGAGCATCTCCTATTCTTAGATGCACACTAACACATTATGCTATGCCACGCAAATTCCTTCTTATGGGTTCACCCCAATTTGTTTGTGTCTGTTTTCCTACAGCTAAATAACGCCACGCATCTGCGCCATGAGATGTCCAATCATGCAATGGTTTGCCACGCCATGTTTTATTTTTTTCATCAAATTCTCTTCGATATTGTCTTAACGCTTCTATGCCTCTATTGCACTTTTCTTCATCAAACCAACAACGATTAAGCATTGATCTTGCTGCTTGAATGCCATCCTCTATTGCTAACTTAGGAGCTATTGTTACATCTTGTATGCCTAAATTATGTAGCGTTTCTAATCTTGACTTTCCTGTGCCAAGCTCTTTAACTTGTACATCGTGGGGTAAGATATGATCCATGTAGTGATAGTTTTTGTTACTCAGTTCTTTTGCATAGTGATCTAGCCCCACACCAGAGTTTTCATAATAGTCTATTACCCTGATTTCCTGACCAACATATTGTGCAAACCAAATAGCTGTACTATCGCCTATCCCTAAATCCCATGCTGTAACTACACCAACACTAGGATCATAAGGAACAGTTGTAATTCTATTATCCTGCATAGCTGTTTTCATTTCCATTGCATAATATGCGCCTACAATAGCCGCTTCAAACGAACACTCAAACTCTTGTTCGTACCTGTCCTCACCCATAGTTATTTTTGCTTCTTCTAACTCTTCTGGGTCTAATATATTTGTTTGCGATGCTTTATACATACCTGACCACCAAGAAGGATCTGATTTGGCGTGTTCATACAATTCCCAAAATTCGTTTTTACCTTTTGGCGTAGATATAAAAGTACAGCTTCCTTTTCGGTCTGTTAATGAAGGACGTAATACTGTAGGCCATGCTGAATGCGGAAAGTCTGCCATTTCATCACAAACTATTGCGTCAAAATAAAGACCACGCATAGCGTTGTAATTATCTGCACCATAGAGGCGAAATCTGCTTCCATTGTTAAAATCTATCCTCAATTCACTGTGGTTAATTTTTATATCTGGTATGTCAATGGTGTATTCTAACGCATAATCCCAAGCTACCGCTTTAGCCTGACTAAGATATGGAGCTATATAAGCTACCCTTACGTCTTTTTTATCTACTGCAAAACAAGCCCTAATTAAATCGTTTATGGCTGCTACAGTTTTACCAAATCGCCTGTGAGCAACTAGTACAGCAAATCGTTCTGTTCTATCGTGATAAGCTTCAGCGTGTTTGCGAGGCTTATAATTTATCGTTATTTCTTCCATGTAAGTTTTACAACGTGTTCACCAGATGCGCCTGTACCGCTTATCTGCATGGGAAGCACTCTACCCATTAGTGACATAAATGATTGTGGATTTTCTATAGCCTGATGCTCAAGGTAATGAACCATACCTTCTTTCTTAGCATCTTCTACAAATCTAGGATCAGCTTTGCTTGGGTCATCGTATCTTGCTAAAACAATATTCTGCCCAGCCCTATCTGCTGCTTCTAATATAGCATCTTTCAGTAGTCTTGGAACTTTATTACCTGTTCCTTTTTTTCTACCAGATCCTTCTATTTTAGATTTTTGTTCTTCTTTTGTACTCATATGTCCGTCCTAATAGGGTACTACCATATATAGTGTAGATTAACTGATTTGCTAAGAAAAGGGAACCCCCACCAATCTACTCATACACAAACTAGTGGGGGGAGGCTCTTGTGTAGGGAGGGTTCACGAGAGAGCCTGCCTAACCTGTATCACAATTTAGCCTCTTTTCATATTGTTAAGATATTCCTTGTATGGTTGCAACTGTTCTTCTTTAACCAAACCCATTCTAACCATCTGATTTGCCATTGTGCCAAAAATATAATTTTCTCCTACATCCTGTCCTTCATTTATTCTTTTAGCGTTAATCTTTAGCTCGTCAGGTTGATAACCTTTTTGCTGTGTATCATCTCTAAACTCTGGACGTTTAGGAGCAATTTCTTTTGCAGCCTGACCTATTTGTTTTGCTGTGGGCCATGTTCTAGTTTCTAAGTTACCTAACAAAGCTTCTTCAAAATCGCCAAACCACTCTGTGTATTGCCTGCTAGGAGCCAACTTAATAACTTTATCCACTAGAAACTGTGCTTCTGTTTTAAGTGCATCTGTATTACCTTGAACGGCTCTAGGAGCGTTTAACCTAGCTAATAGTTTCATTGTGTTGTTTCTTAATTCATCATTTCTTTGATTATTCATAGCTTAATCCTAATTCCTCTAATGCTTTTTTTGTACCATTCATTTCTGGTATTTCTATTTTATCTTCCCATCGCTTTTGACGTAACCATGTTCTAGGATGCGGTATAAATTGTTTCTCTTGGTGTTGCATAGCATTACCAAAATCTCTCGCAGCTTCAATAATTTTATTAGCTTTTGTTTTTTGTAAAGCTGTAAAAAAAGATTGTTTAGCCGCTGCCTTTCCTATCTTTCTTGGATAAGTAGTCCAAAACTTATCAAAATATTTTTCATTTTGATCTATATTATTGGTTTTATTTCCAAGGTTTCTTCTTACAAGGTTATTCATGCGCAGATTTTGCGTATCCCCATGCGCAAATTTTTCGCTACCCATACGCAGATTTTGCGTATCGTCTGAGTTCTCAAGAGTTCCAGTAAGTTCCAGTAAGTAACTATTAGCTGTCTTGCCGCCTGTATCTCTATATTGAGATATTCTTTTCAATAATCCTTGATCTTCTAATGCTGTTATATGTGTCTCTACTGAGCGCCTAGACATCTCACATAGTACAGCCAATCTATTTATGCTAGGAAAGCAATCGCCTGTTTCTGAATTATGATGGTCTGCAATCCAATATAAAACTACTTTTGTAGCTGGCCTTAATCCTTGCTGTTTCATTGCAAGTGCAGTCATATAGTGTGACATTTATTTTTACCCTTTCTGTCCAAATAACTTTACGCTATTGTGACATTGTGTGAACGTGCTGCTGCCTGTGGCACGATCCTTTTTACCTCAATAAACTTTGGCCCACATTAATTTGTGGGTCATTTTTTATCAAGGAAGTAATCAGATAGCACTTTCACTGTTTCATAATTTACATTGTCTATTGCCCCATCTCGCACACGATATACTGTATGACGAGACAAACCAGTAGCATTACAAATTTGTGCAGGGCTTTTATCTTTCAGTGCATCCTGAATTTTGCCCAGCGATAATAAATCAGGTTCTAACATTTTTTTTCCTTTTTTTGCATTTATAGGTTGCATATAAGATACTGATGTGTATATTACAAGATACAAAATAAAACAAGAGGTAAAAATGAAAAAACGTATAAATTATGTTTCGCAATTATGTATAACAACTGAATTGTATAGAGCAATTATTAAAGCTGATATTATGCCTACTGAGGCAAAAGTTCTTATACAAGCAGTTGAAACTGGCATAGAAACTGCCAACAAAATTGATGCTGAAAGCAAGGAGGTAACTTTTAATGCCTAAATCATTACCACAAAACCTGTCAAAATATCTTAAAGAAATTAACATGAAAGAAGAAGAGGCAACATGGAAAGTGCATGGAACTCCTGTTCTTTTACATAAAGCCTGTGAAAAAATGGCGTCACTTTATAACATAGTGTTTGATGTGCCGACTATGTATGCTCACGACATAAAGGCTAAAGAAGTAGCAATGTGTGTTGTTGGTCATATGGGTGACAAAACAGCATGGGCTACTGGTGAGGTTGCACCGTATAACAACAAAAACAACTATCCATTTGCTATGGCAGAGAAACGTGCCAAGGACAGGGTAATTCTTAAATTACTAGATTTAACAGGTGACGTTTACAGTGAAGAAGAAGCTGACGAATTTAAAGAAAGCAAGCCTGCACCAGTTAAATTAATGGACCTAGATACAGACGCAAGAGTAGATGCTGCTATTACGTTTTATGAGGACTGCTCTAGGGAAAAATTTGATGCTAATGAAAAGCGGTACAAGGGGTTATTAAACAGCCCTGAGATTAGTGAGCCACAATTTGAAGCTGTTGTTGAAGCACATGATAGAAGAAAAGTGGAGTTAGGATTATGAAAGTTATTACAATTATCGGGCGTCTCACCAAAGACTGTGAAATTCGTCAGGGTAAGAAAGGGGAGTTTGCAACCTTTTCTGTGGCGGTTAAAGACGGTTACGGACAAAATGAAAGAGCAATCTACTTCGACATAATGTACTGGAACGCAAACTTAAAACCTAGTTTAGTTAAAGGTAAAGAGGTAGCTGTTACTGGTGAGTTTAGCACAAACGAATATAAAGAAAAAACTTACCTTAAAATAAATGCTACTGAAATAAAGTTGTTAGGTAAAAAACCTGAAAACAATCGGTATGCAGAGGGTGATAAAATAGACGAAGAAACAACAGAAGAAACGTCTAATCAAACACCGTCACAGGATTTTGACGATGAAATCCCATTCTAAAATACAAGTTTACATAAGAGATGGGCAACTATTGCCTGTCTCACAATATGATGGTGAGCAGTTAGAAGATGCAAAGCAGGGGCAAGCTTATAATTTGCAACCGACAGGCAAACGGTCAAATCCTCATCATAGTATGTACTGGTCTATACTTAGAAATACTTGCAAGGCTACTGGACGGTGGCCTAGTGAAAAACATTTGCATAGCGAACTGAAGTGGGCTTGTGGTTATGTTAAAATGCGTTGGAACTCATTAGCCAGCGCACATATGAGAATTATGGATAGCATATCTTTTGACGATATGAGCCAGCAAGAATTTAATCAGTATTTCGAATTGTCCATGCAAAAACTGTCTGAGGCTGTGGGTTATGATGTACTCGAAAGTGTATGAAAACCAACAAGACAAAAAAAATGAGGAAAAACTAGCTGGGCTTTTGGCAGAAAAATTTAAGTGTGATATGCTGCCAGAGCCTAAGTTTAGTTACTTCGATTATGTAGCGCACAGAAATAAACGCCCTGTTGCTATGATAGAAATGCGAAAACGCAGTCACGAATATTCTAAATATCCAACAATAATGATGCCGTTACAAAAACTTACAGCTTATCATGCTGTAAAAGGCATAATGAATTTACCTTGTTTTTTCGTTGTCGAATGGAAAGACTATATTGGATACGCTGATTTTGACGATTTTATTTTAGAAGCAGATTATCGTATCAGTGAAATATCACATAACAGAAGAGGTGATTTGCGGCAAGAAATAGTGTCTCATCTACCTAAAGAAAAAGTGAAATTAATATATAAAAATGACTAACTTAGCTAACAAACCACCATTAGGACAAAAAGAACCTAAGAAAAAGAAGAACGAAAAGTTTTTAAAAAAAATAAGGCAAATGAAATGTTGCGTGTGTCAAAGATTTGGTGAAGTACAAAACTCACCGACAACAGCACATCACCCAATACATGACAGGCACAGCACTCGTAAAAGGCCAGATGGTGAAGCTATCCCCCTCTGTGAAGGACACCACCAAGGTTTATGGGATAACTCCAAGATTGCTATACATAAAGAACCTAAGTTGTGGCAAGAGACTTATGGCCCTGATTGGTCTTACTCTGTCCAAGAAACACAGATATAAAGCACTGGTCCTTTGTCTGGGTGGCAATAAATTTTTTGCGCTTCGATACTTGTTACCTGTTTATCGTCTAGGATTATACCATCCATACCGCTAATACCGTCCTTGGCAATCTTAACAATATTATCTAAATCAGGCTTGCAGATAGGTTTAATCGCTCCGTATTCTGCTTCCAACCTTTTGATCTTGGGCCATGATTTAGGTATGTCCATGAACGCTACAACTTTTAGGTGACAAAATTTACCTGTAGGTTTTAACTTCATTTCCTGCATTTTAGACCATGCCGCAGCTTGCAATCGTTTTTCATATTCCCTTGTTTTAGTTGGGGTATATGCGTGACCTGTCTTGGTAAACCTTGGCCTGCCCTTACCTATTGGTTGTCCAGATATTTCTATCTCAACCTTATGCAAAACTATACTCATAATTCTGCATAAGGTCTTTTCTTAATATTTTCAATTACCTCTTAAATCTGTTAGGTCCGAAAATATGTGCATCCAACATATTAGCTAAATGAGTGACAGGCTTGCCTTTTAAGCTGCCTTTCTTTTTAGCAGGCTTTTTGACTTTTTTCTTTTTGTCAAAAATTACATCCAAAGCTGATTTAACATCTGCCATACTTCTTTTAGTAGTAACAATGGTTTTTTCATCTTTGTCTAAACCGACCCATTCACCGTCGTCATTATCTTGGATGTATCCTTCTCTATATCGCCACATATTAGTGGTGTTTTTTAGTCTTTCCATATTGTCTCCTTTTTACCAATATAATTACATTGTATCATATAAGATACATGATGTCAACCCCTCTTTTTTCATTCTTTATAAAATTAACTACTTGACAATGTGTATCACTTGTGCTACTATAGTGTTAAAGGTAAAAAGGAAATAACGATGAATAAAGAACAGTATAAATTATTTATAGCTAACATTGTTAAAGACGCTTTGGTTTTTCTTGATGATACGCCTTTTAAATTAAATGCTCATTGCAAAAAGAAAGCGTTAGAAGTTCTAAAAGTTTGCGATGGTGAAAAAGGCACAAGTAAAGGTGGCACAAACACTATTACAATAAAAATAAATGGTTGGCAAAAACGCAATGTTATAGCAGGCGAAGCTCTAAACCAACACGATAAATTTAAAACCGATAAATATAAAAAAGACGGTTATGTTTATGTGTGCGAATACCGTTCTTTTAGTGATGATCCGAAATGCGGCGGTATGTTTGTAAAAAATGGTAATGTTGATCATGCTAATTTAATAACTGTTTTACATGAGGTGGCACATTTTGCTCAACACAATCTCAGAAGGCTAGATAGAAAAAACTATCCTCACATGAGAAAACCTCATGGTGATGGGTTCAAACAAATCTATACCAGATTGCGTGAGAAATTTTGTAACGATGATGTTGTTAGAAATAATTATATAAATAAATGGAAAATAATTTAATAAAACACTTGTAATCCTGTATCACCTGTGCTACATATAATGTATAAGGTAAAAAGGAGATAAAAATGTTTAATATACCTAATCAAAGGCAAATCGTAGCTGGGGTTGAAAAGTTACTTCAAAGCATAAAAGATGATTATGCTAAATTTAATAACAACGAAAATATGCGAAAAGACTTTAATAGAGGTTTAGATTATACCGTAGGCAAAAAATATATTAAAATAATTACTAGTAGCGGTAGCGTTTGGGGTTTTGTTGTTGTGGAGCCTGATGAGAAATTTTTTGAAGGCGATATTCTAATGGCGGCTGGATGGTCAAAGCCAGCTAGAAACCAAGCCAGAGGCAATGTCTTTAGCGGTTACGACATCGAATGGACAGGTCCAAAATATCTAAGATAAGGGGGTTAAAACCCCCTCATTTTTTTCTAAATAACACTTGCAATGTATCACAAAAGATACTATATTAATAGTATAAGGTAAAAAGGAAAAGCAAATGTTAGAAGTAAATACAAAAGTTATGATTAGAAGTAACAGGTTCCATAAAGGAGCGCATAACGGACAAATTGGTACAATCGTACATATTTATCCTGACAAAAATAACTGCAAGTCAGCACGTTTTGAGGTTCGTCTTAACAAAGAACATCTAGGAGATAGCTTAGTCTGGTTGTTTGAAGATGAATTGCTAAAAGTAGCCGACTTAGAGATGCCAATAGAACCAGTTGATCCAGAGCAAATGAAAAACTGGATAGCAGCAGCACGAGAAAGCTCTAAAACATGAGTAGCGTATCAGCAGAAATAAATGTAGAGCTTGGACACGCTGGAGAGTTCGAAATAGAAATATGCGCTGAAGTAGACGGTGATAGAGTGCCAGAAAATATATCATTGTTCTGGACTAATCCCATGACAAAACGCTGGCGCAGAATAAGCGATAGAAACCCAAGGGTTGATGCTTATATTCTCAAACATTTTGATGACCAGATTAACGAAGCTATCTGCTCTGCTCCTATCGACTTTGATGACACTGCTTATGACGCATGGAAGGAGAGCTTCTAATGGATGAAGAATGCGACTGCTACGGTTGCGTTACCATGCGTAAGCCTTGTATTAATGAAGTTTTTAGTAAGAAAAAATTAAACAAAGCAGAGGAAGCAGAATATAAATTTTTAAAACGTGAAGTCGATAAATGGGCAGATGAACTTAATCGACTTGACGCTCATCCAAATGTTGTAACAAATCTTTGGGTAGCAAGAAAAGAACTGTCAAAGTTCACAAGTAAAAAGAGGAAAGAAGGAGTAAACATATGATAGATCAACGTTTAGTGTTGGCTAAAGAATTAGGCCGTAGACCGACTGAAAAAGAAATCGGTCAAAGAATGCAAGAAATGATAGCTTCCCACGATAAACTAAAGCACCATACAAAAATAAATAAAGTGGTAAATCATCATAGTGAGAAAGCTAGAGAAGAAGCTAATAAACATCGTAGGCAAACAAGCATACAGGCTTCTCCAAGAGTGCGAACAATTAATATATTGATACACTATAATTTAAACGCCAAGCAGATTGCTAATGCTTTAAATCTAACTGTCAGAACGGTTAGAGACACTATTCACCGCTACAAATTGCCAAGAGAAGAGGTAAAGCCAATAAAAGGTAAGTGCGGTCATAAAGATATAGTGGGGATATAACGTGGATTATTGGACACTGCTTACGCTAGGCTATCAGGTGCTTGAGCATACTATGTATGTCAGCATTTGGTTTCCTAATGAAGAGGATTGTTGGAGCGTGTTACTGAATAATAATACGCTCTATGATCAGATAAATGCTCAAGAAGGTTATTGTGATGTTAGCGAGGTCACATCACGATTAGTAAAACCAAAATTACGGCCTTGGTAAAAAAAGTTTTGTTTAAAAACATAAACTTGTAATTTTTTTTTGCACGACTACGCAAATTTAGAAAATCATGTGTTATAAATAAATTATAACTTAACTTAACAATGAGGTAAATAAAATGTTAAATAATCTTTACGAAACTAGCCCAGATCAAAAAATTAAATCAAGAACGCAAGTAAGCTACTCTTTAGACCATACGGTTAATAAAGCATTTCGAGATACTTTTATGACTTGGGTTGAAATGGATGAAAATGATGACATCATAAAACCATACAGACGCTTTACTGGTGGTAAGGTGTTAGAAGCAGATATGATATTGCTTAAAGAATTTTTTAATGCACAAGCTGACGAAGTTATTGCAGAAAAAAAGAAAGCAATAAAATATATAGAAGATAATTTTAAACATGATTTTGACAAAGATCATTTCTTTGCTGACCCAAAACTATTGTGTAAATTTATGCAACAGGCGATAAATCAATGTGAGGATGCTCGAAAAACAGTTAACGAGATTTTATCTTTACAAGTTAATTAAAAATAGTATTATTTCAAATGCGAACTGATCTGTTCTATCAGATTAGGGGGGTACAGCGCACTTACGAGCCATGCCCCCCTTTTACTTTTCTATAACCAAGCTTTTACAGAAAAACATGGGCAGGCTTTAGAAGCATATTCATTATGCCCAGACACTTTGGTAATGCTTGGAAACTTCTTTTTGTAATCTTCTATTAGCTGGCGCAATGACGCTTCCTGTTCTGGCGTAAAGTTGTCGGCAAATTCTCCGTCAGCAATGCCGCCTCTACCACCAACTAGGCTTACCCCTATTGTAGTCTTGTTTCGGCCCCCAACGTGCGCTCCTGTGCGCTCTACAGGGCGTCCGTAGCCTATTGCACCATCTCTATGAATTACAGCATGATAGCCTATGTCAGACCACTTGCGCTCTTCAACGTGCCATCTGCGTATTTCTGCAACGACATCATCAACAGAATTGTTTTGCATCCAGCTAGGGTTTGTTGCCGTAGCGTGAATTATTATTTCGTCTATATCTCTCATTTTTTACTATCCGTTTTGTTAAGTTTGTCGAATGACCTCATGCCACCCATTCCAAGCATCCCAAGCAACAACGGCATCATTACTGACATATCTGCTTGAGGTATGTTAAAACCAAATCCCATTGCAATAGGAGCCACCATGTAATTTATACCAAGCGATATCCCCCCGATCCAACCGATCAATGGACGCCAAGACGATTGAAACCAGTTTCCTTGAGCATCGGCTTTAAGTATTTCTAATTGCGCCATAGCAAGCTCTTGAGCGTGTTTGTCACTCATTGTTGCAATTTCATGCGCTAATTTTGCAGCTTGATCTTTGTCCTGTATCACCTTCCCAAGAAGGCCACTAACAGGCTCTATAAGCTTGTCTATCATGCGTTTTTATCCCTTATGCTGTTAAACCCAAAATAACCAACAACAACACCACTAGCCGCTACAACATAAACACTGGCAATATCTGTTATTAAACTTGCCGCTGTTTCGAAACCTAATACTGAAGCTAAAAGAATTATAAAAGGATACAAAAGCATTCCCGCACAACAAGCCTTTACTAGTAATCGCTCTGTGTTTCTTTTTTCATCAGCATCCTGTATCTTTAAACGGCGATCCTCTAATTCCAAAGCTTGAAATTCTTTTTTACTCAAACTGCCGTTTTTATCTTTGTCGTACTTTTCGAACTCTGTCATCGGCATACTCCTGACATATGCGCTTATTATAACCTAATATAATTAATTTACCATTTTTATCGTAAACAGCCCATTTTTTGCCACGCTCTACGGCAACTGGGTTGTTATCTCCAAACACAAAAGCTCCTGACTTGAGTGATTTTTTATTACGCTTGCTCTCTTTTTTTCTTCTTGGCATTGGCTCATTTCGGGGAAGGTTGCTATTTGATAGAACCTTAAATTATCTGTATTCACAAATTGAATGAAAACTAAAACATAAATCATTTGAAATAATCCCTCACGTCAATCCATTCCATATAGTGAAGATAAAAAACCGATCCTATCAATGTCATAATAAACAATACAATTATACCAACTATAGTAACCATTAACTCTTGATTTGCTATCTGATCTCTTCTGGCTTGTGCTTCCGCTTCTCTTTTTTCTGCAAGCACTTCCCTACGGATTTTTAGCAGTTCTAGGTATTTTGATCTTCCGTAGGTCTGTGTAATCCACTCTTTAAGCTCTTCTTCAGCTTCTGCTGCTTGTCTAATTTTCGCCCAACGATCCAACGCCGTAGCATTTGCACTTTTGCTTGATATACCTTTTTTTTGTAATTGTTTCTTTGCTTGGTCAGTTGCGTCAAAAAATTGCCCAATTTGTTTTGACAAACCAGCCACAGTTTTGCCTGCGGCAAGCCCTGTCTTTATGCCTGCAAGGATTGTTATGGGGTCCATAGCTACATCCCATCAGAGTTCATAGGGCGTCTGGTAAGGTATTCCATTGTATTTTCTAGGGTCTTAATCCTAGCTTGTAGTTTGATGATTTGGTTAAATTGTAGAATAAATCCTTCTTGCGTTTCATATACCTCGTCAAATTCCGACATTACGTCCGATAACGTTTCTTCGCCTTCTTCTTCCAGTTCAACTATATAATCAATTAAATCTTCAATTTGGTTCGCATTATGTTCTACGTCACGAATTAAATTTGTTCGGTCAGTTGCGTTATTTTCTATTGTAAGAGTTTCAACTTGTTCAGTTAACCCTTCGATAATAGATGCTTGACTTGAAGCATACCAAATTGCTCCACTTATTGTACCGACAATCGCTACTACCATAGTTCCAGCAGTAAGGATATTTACTTTGGGCAGATCCATTAGTAACCGTTAGCTACCAGTTTACTAAACTCACCTGACATCAGTTTTTTCTTGATGTATTCGTTTAGCTCTTCGCTACCTATTTTTGCACCGCATTCTTTCATCCACATTTCAATCACAACAAAAGGTATTGATCCTGCAAGCCTCATATCAGATTTGCGGTTATGCCCATCTATGTTGCGTTCTTTGTTAAAATCTAGAATGCTTTGAATATCCTGACTTCGGTTAATTACAATTTTACCGTCCTCATCAAAATATTTTGTTTGTACGCTCATTTTTTAGCTTTCTTTTTTGTTTTCTTTTTCGGGGCTACGCCTCCGACCCAAGCTTCATTGGTTTCTGTAGTTGGATCATCTGCTTTTAAATGACCTTTTGCGTTTCTTGCTCTTTTAGGCTTCGATGCACCTATCTCTAAAGCCATGCCTGCTTCCACCATAGCTTTACCTGTTTCATCATCCACATCTATTTCTTGACCTTTAGCGCATGGGCTACCGTTTGCCCAAGGATTTCTGTCTGACGTAATCTTTATTTTCATATCTCTCTCCTAAAGGATGGGGCATTTCTGCCCCACCAGTTTTCTTATGATGCGTTAATATCCGCTACGATCCCATGTGCTTTCTGCGAAGTTACCTGTAAGCCATATTCGCAGCTTATTAATCTGCGCTCTGACAAACCAGTTTTTGCTAATGGTTCTTGCTTTGCTGTTTGCAAGTAAGCAACCTCTGCATATGATGGATCAAGAACAAATACATCAGGTGTATAATCTACACTTGATACGGTTCTGACACGCATATGGCGGTTAGGAACAATTTGAACCTCCCCGAAGTCGGAAATATAGACGTCAATCGCAGCATTTAATTTGCTATCTTCTGCTTCTTTGTAACGTGTTGCGTTACCAGTGAAGGTAGAAATTTTTTGCTTTTGCGCTGAACCACACATAACAATCTTAGGTGTCGCACCAGCATTCCAACAATCAGCTATGACACCTTTAAGAAGAGCCTCAGTAATAGGGCGAAGTGTGCCATCGGTAGCTGCCGCATTTACAAACCCTGCTTCGCCTGTTCCTGATGTTGTTCCGTTAGCACCAGAACCACCACGAGATACGTTAGAAGTAAGATATGCAGGCAAACCAGCAGTTGCTCTGGCAGTACCAGAAGCACCAGCATTAGCCGCTACGTTATCAAGAAGCATAGCTTCCATATCACGCTTTAGCTCAGATAGTTTGTAAGCAACCTGTTTTGCCACTGTTTGTGCGTTTGCCACACCATTTACAGCTTGGTTAGTAGAAGAAACTTCTACGACTTTTGCTGAAATTTGTGTGTAGCCACCTTTACGAACAGCGTTAGTTGGTGCTGTATTGGAAAGACCAACATCACCCTCTATCTGTCTGTTTGCGCCAGTTGCAGCAAGATCAACTTCACTCCACTCAAAGTAAGTGTTGTCAACATTGCGTGATCCAATAGAGGACATAAAAATTGTCTCTGTTGGGGTTATAGAGGCCATTGCCTCGCTGAGATCTTCACGAATTGTTGTGACATCGTAAGTCTCATTTGTATTAGCCGTTACAGCCATGATTTAGTCTCCTAGACAAAAGTTAAGATAAAAGAAATTCAGCAACACTATCGATGCTTCCATCCTTGCTCATATTCGTCTTTGCTTTCGCTGCTCTCGATGCTTTCCCTGCTGTCGCAGCACGTTTCGCTGCTGGCTTCACTACTGGTCTAGCTCCTTCAACCTTTTTACTTGCTGTAGACTTACTAGCCTGTAACTCACGCCATTTCACAGCATCATTCAAAATCATAATTTCTTCAGCCGTTTCCACTACTGACATTTGTTCATCTGTCAAATTGTAATGTTTTTTAGCCTTAGTTGTCATGTCCTTGATAAAAACAGCACGTTTAGCATCGTCTTTAAATTCAGGCATCCATTCTGCTAGTCGCATAGCCTGATGGCTTAAATTTTCATTATGCTTTCTAGCTTCTTCTTCAGCCTGCTTTTGATTTAATACTTTAACTTGCTGCTCCCACTGTTGGCGCTTATCGACAGCCCTGCGATATTCTGCCTCTTTTTCCAAATAGCCTAGAGGGTCACTTTCTCTAAGTTCCTCTGCTGGATATTCAGGTACTATTGGCACACCGCCTGCTTGCATTTGTTGCATCATTTGGCGAAGCATTTGACGCTCCTGAGTAGCCTGTTGTGCTATTGCGTCTGCTTCTTTACGCATTTTAGCATTTTCAGCCATACCCTCTTGGATATACTTTTGACCAGAATAACCTCGTGTCAGTTCTTCTAAGTTTACCTGTCTTTCTTCACCATTAATTTTAACAGTGTAAAGAGGCTCTTCTTGAACTTCGGGTTCTTCAGCTACTTCATATTCCTCATCATCAGAAACAATTTCACTATCGTCTGATGCTTCGACAGCATCCTCAATTACTTCCGCATCTTCAATCGTTTCGGTTTGAGTGTCCTCACTTGCCTCCACAACTTCTTCTACTTCTGGTTCAGGATTAGTGGGCGTATTTACAATCAAACTTTCAGCAACCGCCCCTAAGTCATTGCCGTTGATTGGGTTAGTCTCGTCAGCCAAGGTGCTTTCCCTTCTTCTGTAATAGTGCCATTGCATCTACATCTGCTCTTAGTGACACTTCTATTGCGTTTAATGCCCTCAAAATGGCGTGAGCATCCTCACGTTTTTCCACTTCGTCAGCGCTACTATCTGCGAAAACAGTTTTTTGCTCTTCTCGCAAATTCTTTATAGTTTCAATGAACCATTCATTTTCCAGTAACGATTTTGACCGTTTAGCCTTTTGTTCAATATCCACCATTCATTCCGTTCATCATTTGAGCATTATGCTCTCTTACAGCCGCTTGCTCTTGTTTAACCTCTTCTACGTCAACGGCTGTTCCATACTTACCTAACTGTTCAGCTACAGCAACGGCTAAGTCTTGGATCATTTTATCCCTAGCCAAATCATCGTCCATAGCCAATTTGTGCATTTTATATTGAGTATCCATTTGCGCTTTTGTCATATCAACTTGCGCTTTAGTTTGTGCTTTCATTTGTTCTGTTTGCATTGCCATTGCCATTGGGTCAGGCGCTTGCCCAGCCGCCATTTGAGCTTGCTGTGCCGCTTGTTGTTGCTGCATCATCATTTGCTGCTCTATTTCAGGCGTCATAGGCATAAAATAACGATCAGCATTTTTTAACCCACCTATTGCAAGCAAATCAGCTAACGTATTTCTCATTTGGCTTAGAGTAACAACACCGTTCATTGGGCCGTAACCTTGATATATTTGTTGTTGTATTGCTAAAGTTTGTTGCAGCGTTACAGCTTTTTCTCTTTCTCTACCTGTTCCGACACCTACATTAACAATTAAATCTAAATCGACATTCCAATCTTGCAAATTAATTGGAACAAAATCTCCATTTAATCTAATTATTTGTTCTTTATCTACATTTTTAACCATAATGTTAAGCATCAATTTAAACAGACGTTTCATGCCGCCTTCTGCTAGGTTTCTAGCAATTACTTCTGCCTGACCAGCCTGACCTTCTAACGAGGCCGCTACACTTGTTGCCGTAGCGCTTTTCAGCACATCAGGATCTAGCCCTTGAGCCATTTTGCTAACGCCAGTTTTGTTATCTACTAACTGGTCAAAATACTGAAGGGCTGGTAAAGTCTGTGCTGCTGTAAAAGGCACTGCCATTTCTGAAACAGCATTTGGTGATTTTACACGCACTATGCGCCCTATTTCGTTTGATAAAAGATCCTCTACTGCAACCTGACCATCAACTATTTGCACCGCAGGATTGTTAACTAATGCCGCATTGTCCAATATTCCTCTAAGCATAGAGGTAGAAGCGTCTTGGTCACTAATAACTAAATCAACAATGGATGTTCCAAAAAATGCGTGTGGCTCTGGATCAACTTCAAAAATTGCGTATGGCACTTCTTCTGCTTCGTAAAAATCTAACACTTTATAATTAGATCCAGCGCAAATAAATTGGTATAATATTGGTGCGCCTGTACCTTCTATATCAAGCTCCATGAAAGCCTGAGTGACAGTTATTTTCTTTGATGCTGCCGAAGTGTTTTCATCTTCACCTTCGTCAATAGCATAGCCTCTACGTTCAAATTCCGCTTCGTCATCTACAACAGAATACTCTGTATTTGTAAGATCAGCTAATTCTTCTAGAGAAAACCCCATAGCCAAAAGATCGCTTACACGCATTTCTGAGCTATGACCTATTACATAACAGTCATCCACTGAACGACTATTACGGTCCACGAAAAAATCTTCAGGAGCAATAGCCTTAACAGCAATATCGCCTTTGCTTAAAGTTCTTGAAATTTTAACGTCATGCTCTACTATTTCAACTTCAATTTCTTGCTCATCTACCGTAGCTTGTGTCCTCATTTCATGTTCAATGATTTCAACATTTTCTTCTGACGTAATTAACGCAAATTCATCGTCTGTTAAATTTTCAAAAGTTTCTATTTCTGTTTCTTCTTTATTGTCAAAGTAAACATAAGCTATACCAGTTTTTTTAACTAATGCGTCCTGAAAAACATCGTTAAGTAACTTATACCCATCTTGCTGTTGAAACTTGTACGAAATAAAGTTTGTAGCCTGCTCTGCTACTTGCACATCCTCTGGTCCTCTAGGGCTAAATTCCACTGGCTTTTCACTAGATAAAAACACTCTTTGCAATGAAGGTTTAAGACCTCTAACAACATCTCTACATTTACTGCTAATGACACTACTGCGCCCTTCCTCATGGCCTATATCAACCTCAAGATCAAAATAGCGTTGCGCCTTTATTCTTTGTGGTGCTATTTCGCTATCTACAAAATCAACGGCATCTTGCACCGCTGTAGAAACAATGCTTTCTATCTGTAATCTATCTAATGGTTCTAAACGCATATTGTTTCCTTTATTGGTTCATTCCCTGACTAAGTGCCTGCCCTGAGTAGTATGCTGTTAATGCACTGTATAGCTTGTCTGCTGCTTCAGGAGATATGTTTCTGCCCTGCATAATAGTATTTATGACTTTATCAACGTTAGCTTTCTGCACTTGCGCCCCAGCCGCTTTAGCCCCTGCGCCTGTAGCCATTACTGTACCGCCAGCCGCATATGAAAGGGCTGGATCTTGTGTAACATTAAAAGTAGCCAAACCAGCACCACCGCCACCGTACATAGAAACAACGCCAGTAGGTGCAAACTTACCTAGATATCTCAATAAATTTTCTACAGGGCCACCTTGAACAACTTTTTCTATCGCTTTAACTTCGTCTTGTGACCAGCCAACTTCTTGACCTTTTATAATTCTATTCAATAATTGGCGATATTGTATTCTTATGGCGTTTTCCATATCGTTATTTGCTGCCGATGCACTGTTTTGAGCAAGCAACATCATTTCTTCAATTTGATCAGCTTTCATTGCTTTATGGTACATTGCGTTAGCCACCCTGATATTATCGGTTAGCTCTCCTGTAACATTGTCAAACTCACGCAAAATGTTTCTTAAAACATTCTTTTCTGGGCCACTAGCCGCCATCATTCTATTCATTATGCCACGCCTTATTGACATAATATTTGCGCCTGTCATGCCTTTGTCAGCATATGCCTCTAATATTCTTAGCTGGCCTTTGACCACTGGCATATCTGGGCTAACTCTACTTTTGTTACTTCCCTTAATTGGCTCTACCATGCCATTTCGGTCTGCTATAGAAAAAGCTCTGTCGTAAATTTCTTCTGTTATGTTTGGTTGCGCTGAAAGC
>VTLG01006065.1_pt1 | contig 24933 bp, 41 predicted proteins | sample 4694571 | NCBI WGS metagenome assembly VTLG01 (sample SAMN12604809, study PRJNA352737) | marine metagenome | biome: ENVO:00000447; feature: ENVO:00000209|ENVO:00000569|ENVO:01000036; material: ENVO:00002151; isolation source: viral sequences binned using virsorter ...
AGATTTATTTTTAGTAGAGTCATAAGTAACCCTGTCATATATTGTATCATCAGGCAATCTTGCTGCTACAGCTCCTTCTACATTTGCTACCGCAGGTATTCTTCCTGCTCCCCATATATCAGTATCACCTCCACTTGAATCACCTAAAGAAATAGCAGAAGTAGATAAATGTGAACCAGATGTAAATCTTATATCACCACCAACTATTGATGCAGTAACCTTTTTTTGAAATAAATTACCTGAAGTATAATATTGAGTTCTGAATAATTCATTTAATTTTCCAATCAATCCATTTTGACCACCAAATTTTGTATTACTTGAATCAATAGTAACATCTGCATCATAAGCTGATCCGCCATCTACAGCTATAGTAAATTGATAAGTGGTTCCAGCAGTTAAGCCAGTATCAGTAGAAGAAGTAATCCCTGAAAGCCCTAATTCTTGATAACCTTGATTATAAAATTTAATAGCCACAGAACCAGGCACTATACCATCAGCAACAGAAGTAAGAGTTCTTCCATAACCAAAAAAATTCTTAGCATGAAATCGCCCAGATGAATCAGTTTGTGATGTTGAATATTTATTAAACTTTCCTGTCATATTAAAAAATGGAATCAAGACAGCATCAGCATCTGAATGGTCTGAAGCAGCAGTAGAACCAAACATTCCTCTTTTTACATCAAGATAGTTATTTGCTAAATCAGATTTATCTCCAATAGCAGTTACTTCCATTATTTCATTAGTACATCTAATTAAATCTCCTACCATAAATAAATTTGCGGCACAATTTGTCGCACTTGTATATGGTTCTAAATAAACCCTTGTAGCAGAACCACTACTAACTACACCAGCTGCAGTTGCACTATCTACATTTGCAGTTGAATCAACATACATATTTCCATCAGGAACTTGATTATCTAAACTTGTTCCATTTGCTCCAGAAGCATCTTCAGCATAACTAACCATCCTTGCATTATCTTCCCAGAGAAATGCCCCTGATGGTAATAATTTAGTAATATATCTTGTAGTCGTTGCAGATCCTGGTCCCAGATCAACAGAATTAGCTTCATCAACATTAGAATTGTCTTTCCAATCCACTAATTTATATTGAACCTCACATGGAACTCTACCCATATTATAAATACAAAAACCCTTTGATGCTGGTATAGAACTTGTCCCCTTTGTACTTGTAAAATTAAGAATCACTACTATCTACTTCTTGTTCTACTTCTAAAATTTGTGAATAACCTTTAGTTGAAGAAAAATTTTTGGTTCTTCCATTTATATTTAATGTTAGTCTTGATGATAATTGTCCCATCTAATTCTCCTTTTTACCTTAAATGATATTTAATTGTTGCATTAATACTGAAATCTTCTGCAGAAGTATCTCCCCTGACAAAAAATAAAATCGCTTTTCCTGAATCTACATTTGCTGTTGATATAGTCATCTGATTATAATAAGCCTGTTCATATCCTGCATTAGTTACATCTGAAGAATATGCTAAAACTGAACCACTTGATAAATCTCCACCTGTAGTAGAATTTCCTGAATCAATAGTATATTCCATTAAATGTGTCCTAACTGCATTACCTGAAGCGGCATCATCATTTGCAGACCACCAAATAGCCCTATCTATAGTGATATTATCCATTACATACCATAATACCCCAACCATATCATCTGCTGTCGTTGATATTGTGAAAGATGTTGCAGGATCTGTTCCTGTTCCACCACTTACAAGTGATTGAGTAGCAATAGAATTAAAAGGAACAGCATAATGAGTTCCTGCCGCAACACCTGCCCACACTAAATTTCCACTTCCAATACCAAAATGTGCATATTGAGTATTTACAATATGTTGCCCTGTTCCTGTTTTAACTAAATCATTTGTAGAATCAACAACTAATAAAGCATTTCCATCTTGATCACAAATTGAAGTATTGGTAGTGCTATCTGATGCAGGTTGAATTTTTAAACTTTTATTTGATAAATATAAAGCAGAATTATTTCCTTTTCCATCTTTTATTTGTCGAAGTGTCGCATCAAATCCACTATTACTATTATCTATATAAAACCAATCTCCATATATTTGACTTTGAGATTTATTTCCAACTCCAGCCATTATTTTTTATCCTTTTCTTTTTTATCTTTTGATTCTTCTAATTTTTGTTTTAAATAACTTACAATACCCAAATATCTATACATATCAGATTTACATTTTTCAACCTGTTCACTATATAATTTTATTTCTTCTTCTGTTGTCATTTTTTTTTCCATTTTCTAAAAATTACATCCAAAAAAAACCGAGTTATCTGTTACTGAAGGTGCAAGAGTATAATCAATATATGGGTCTCTACTTGTTCCTGTGTAATTTGCATAATAAACTCCTGTCCTACTTATTCCTGTCGCTGCAATATCTTTTAAATCATTATCGAATTGCAATAAACATATATATACAGCACTATCATTTTTCATATCTGCTAATGCTGTAGAATTTAATGTAATATCATTATAACCAGATGTATTCCATGATGTTATCTCGCTTGAATACTTAGTAACATTACTTTCATTATCTCCAGCCCCAGAACCATCTGCACTTCCTGTATTCCAACCGACTATTGCATCAAAATCTGCTGTAGTTAAACTACTTCCTTGACTTGATTTAACAGCAATAATATCTGCTGTTCCATTTGTATAACCACGAACTTTAAAAGTAGCACTTTGAACATTAGAAGATATACCTGATGTATCAAATTCAAAAAACGACCTTGCAATAAAATATGTAGTTCCACCCCTACCTGAAGAAACATCTGCCCTTATTGCAAAAGGAGTTCCAGTTGATGTACTTGAAAAACTACTCCCTGATGCAGCATCCCTCGCTGTAGCCCAATTTGAGTTAGACATAAGTATAAAACCATCTGCTGTATCTGAATATATAGTAGCCATTATAACTCTACTTTCGGCATATAATAATTGTTTTTAATAGATGTATATATATTATCTTCAGGAACAACAGGTATTATATCATAAGAAACTGAATCAAACAAATATGGATTATATTCTTTTTCTTCATTATTCCAATAAGTTATTTTGCCACCTGATTTAATTTTAGATGATGCAAAATCTTTAAATTGATCCAAACTATCATCCCCAAATGTATCTAAAAATATTCCATCATAATCAGATAATCCACTTACCTTAGACCAATCCCCTTCAATAATAATTACATTAGATTTATTACTTGCCCATATATTTAATTTTTCAAGAATCTGAGGATGTATCTCAATTATAGTATGAGAATTAACATTTTGTTCTTGAATATAATTTGAACAGATTCCCATTCCAAATCCTATTTCAAGCACATCCCCTTTATTATGACATATAAGATCAGATGTTTTTTTCATTATATCATCTTCCCAATCCATCATAACCTCAATTCCTGAAGATGTATCTACTATTTTATTTTCAAAAAACTCCAACACTTCATCTTTAAAAGCCATTAAAACTGAAAATCCAGTGTTGCTACACCATAAGCTATTTCATTATCAGCATCCCAATAAAAACTCAAAATATCAACATGATTCGCATCTGTTGTTAGCGTTGGATTAGAACCACCTGCAAATTTAACAGCTGCAGCACCATCTGCTGCAGATTCATCAAATTCCATAGCTTTGTAATTTGTAATAGTTCTACTACCTGTTCCATCTTGTTTTACAAGCAATACAAAATTACCTGAAACTAAAGGAAATCGTATTTGAAGATTTGTTATATTTCCACTTCCAAATGTTACAAACTGCTTATTAGAAAATCTGAAATCAACAATAGTATCAGTTGCATCATAAGTAGGTTCTAATTGAGTAAAACCTGCACAAGCACCAAATGCAATTTCGTTTCCATCATCTCCTTTTTCTGATAATTTCAACATATTATCATTGCCGACATAAATATCTAATACATCAGCAGATGACTCTTGTATATATGTATGAGTTCCACCATCAAACATCAACTTCCACCCTGACAATATATTAATATAAGACACAGCTTCATACAAAGATAAAGCTAAATCCCCACCAACATACATATCTAATTTATCATCAGATGATTCTTGCAGATAAGTATGTCCTCCTGAACCATCTAAATTTATTTTATTAGTGGCAGGAAGGCTTACAGAGGCAGTTTCTATTTTAAATACAGATGTCCCTGAATCTTGAAAATCTAAAGCATTATCAGTTGTAGCATCTATATTATAATCATTTTTTAAAAGTATATCCCCATCACCTTGTAATTCAAATACCTTTGTATTTTCAACATAAAATTCCATATCATCATTACTTGCATCTACAGCTATATAATCTTGATTATCATCACTATCAAATATAAGTTTATTTCCTTTTGTTAATAGTAGATGACTATCGTATGCTATTAATGTTTCATCAACTAATGCCCCTTGTGTTATTCTTAACATTTCTACATCATTTACAAAAAATTTCATAGTGTTATAAGTCCCAGCTGCATCTACTTCCGAAACAATGTAAGTTGAACCAGCAAAATCAAGATTAGTATTATTATTAAATACTAATTTTTGACCATCATTTATATAAAGTCCACCTGTAGATTTTATATTACCTATAACTTGGTCAAACTCAATAGAAGTATTTATCTTTGTATGATTTTTAGATAATTCCAAGCCTGAAGGTTCTCCACCCACAAGTAGTGTTTTTAAATCTGAATCCAAATTTGAATCATCTAATAAACTTATAGGATTTAATTTTACTGTTTCATACATTGAAGGCATTTAAATTATTTTTTCTTTCTCTTTTTTGATCCATAATAGGACTTGACTTGTTTCTTACTCATCTTACGACCAGAGGGGCTTTTATAGCCCCCCTTGACTTTTTTAAAAGGCATTATCGCCCCTTGATTTTATCAGCTATAGGCTTTAAAAACATATCCCATACTAAATCATCTTTCTTTGTTGGACTTAATAAAATCACTTTTTCTAAAACATATAAACCTAATAAAAACCATTCCCAATTTGCAGTTAAATATTCAAACATTGTCATTCTCCTTGTTTTAATTTTTTAATTATTAAACTATCATTAAGTGCTCTTGTTTTTACTTGATTAGCCCATTTAGAATTGAGCATTTCTTCTGAGGCTTCTTCATACTGACCTGTATCAAATAAGTAAATTGTTTTCTTGAATTTTGAAAATCCAGAAACACCTAAATTGTAACACATATCTATCACTACCTTTTTTACATCATCTGGACTATTATTAAACCAACCAAATGTGTGTTGCAATCTTTTATCTAATTCTTTTAATTCTTCTTTTAACCACTTCTTGCCTGTTTCTTTATCTACCTGAAGGTAATCTACCCTCTTACCATAAGCTATCGTTAAATACCCTTCTGTGCAATGATAAGGCTTACTTCTGAACCCTTCATGTTGTGCAACTAATTCAACAGCTTCTTCTAAATAATTTTTTTCCATATTTTTAAAAAGGGAACATTCCGACAATGCTCCCTTTATCTTAGCTATTTGTTTTTTTATTTTTTCTAAAAATCTTATCAAAATTCTTTTTATACTGAGGATCAGATTGATAATTAATTCTTGGAAAACTTCCTTTCCCAGTTCTACTTCCACCCAACTGTTCAAGTCGAGTTATTGGTAACACTCCACCAGATTTTAATTTTTCACCTAAACCTTTCACTTCTTTTTAGATTTTTTAGATTTTTTAACTTTTTTATTTACCTTTTTAGGCTTTGGTTTTGGGGCATCATATAAATCATTAACATTAAATCTATCTTTTATTCTTACATATCCACTATCTTTTAATGATTTTACTTCTTGATTAGAAAGTATATCTGAAACCCTTTTAATTCTTTTATCTTTTTTATACCAATACTGAGCCATTCAATTCTCCTGTTTATATATGGGGGCAGAATTGACCACCCCCATATAGTTATTATTGTAAAGTTAGGATTAGTCTGCGTTCTGAAAGAATAAGCCTTTAACATTACTTGCAGAATCAACACATTTAACACCATATATTGTATCTGCTACAACTTTAGTACCAAGAGCATCTACTGAATATTCAGCTTGAACTCTTACACCTTGTTGAACTGCACAAACAGCAGCAGATTTATGAAAAATCGCCCCTGGCTTTGTGCTTAATCCTCCACCTGAAGATATAGCATTTGACATATAAACATTTATACCAAACAATTTGCCCATAAATCCATTAGGACTTTCACCTTCATTTAAAGGTGATGTATTTCCACCTGCATCTGCTCTCCAGAAATTTCTTGAAACACCTGCAGCAGGATCTAAAATGTCAGCCATTAATGTAGGATTAACTACCATAGAGCAATCTCCATCCATGTAAGGAACATCATTAGCACCTAAACTTGCTAATATTGATTGGAACTTTGCATCTGTTAAAGCATCATCAGCACCCAAAGCCATATTGTTAGACATACTTTGTAACTCTGTCCAAATATCAGCATCTAAAGCACGAGCAAGTGCTTCACCAAACATTTCAGTATATTTAGATACCAAATCAGCATTACTTTGAATTTGAAGTATATCTTCAAAGAGCATAGCATTATATTTATGCTTATTTATTGATAACTGAGTTACTGTTGTTGCAGTAGCATCATAAGTTATCAATGTGTTAGCACTTTTATCATCTGATGCATTTAAATCAATTTGTGGGATATTAACTGTATCACCACTTCCTTTTACTAAAGAAGAATAATCTTCAATTAATCCTTTGAAGATTGTTTTTCTATTAAAATATCTGTAGATACCATCAGACCACAACTCTGGTACAAAATCATCAGCACTTGATGTGGTATGAGCAGCACCTAACATTCCACCTGTTATTGCCATTTTAATTACCTCATATTTTTTTTAAAAGTTATTTTTTCTTATAGAAGTTTACTATATCAGACCAATTTTTCCTTTTATTTTCAGATGACATATCCCAGATTTCACTGGTATCTTTAACTTTTAATCCACCTCTAATAGGTGCAGATTTATCAGTTGAAACAGATGATTTATTAGCTTTGGCAATAATTTTTCTTAAATCATTGACATCTAATTTCCCATATATTTCTCTTTCATCTTCAGGTATTTGTTCTAATAGTAAACTATGTTCCTGTGCTTCTTTTTCTTCAACGATTTTCATCTTTGCTTCATACTCTTTTAATTTAGATGCTTGTTCCATTGATAGATCTTTTAATTCAGAAAGATCATTTGATTCTTTAATTTTCTTTTCTTCCATCAATGATTTCATTTCATCTATTTGAGTTTGCAAAGCCTTTGTTTGTTTTACTTGTTTATTGAAACGAGCATAAGGAACTTTATCAGGAGTTTCGTTTCCTGTATCGGCAGTTTGATTTACGACATTCTCATTGTCGGCAGGTTTAGTGTCGTTGTTCTTTTCAACGGCTGGATTTTGAGTATCTTGTGTCATTTTACTTTTCTCCACATTAGTTAATATAGTTTATAGAAATTTAATTTGCAATATCTTTCATATATTCAGTCGAAATTTTTTCAACATTATCTATGAAACCCTCTATGACCGATATTCTATCATCTAAAATTGTATATTGTTTTTTTGTAAAAATAGGCTTATGTGAATGTTTTTTTAAAATAGCAACATCTTTGTGCAATTCTTCAACATATTTGCCCATTTTACTGACATTCTTATATATAGAATTAACTTGTTTTTGTATGTGATGATATTTTTTTAATATTTTAAATAAATTAAACATTATAAACTCCCCAGTTTAAATAGAACAAACATTATAATTTTATCTAATAACCATAATAATAATATTAATTTTCTTGTTCCAATATTCATTAAGGTAATTGTTTGAGCAAATTATTATTTAATCTTACTACACCTTCAGGTGGTTCAGTTCCTTCAAAGGTTATTTTTAGATTAGCATATTGATTTCTTTTAGGCAATATTGATGCACCCAAATCTACATTAACTGCACCTGCATCTTCTTTACAGAATATTCCACCACCTAATCTGGACTTTCTTTTACCAAAGGAACTCATTTTAACCTTTAACTCCATAGTCAATTCTTTAATCTTAATAGAACTTTGAGGGGCTAAAGTAATTAATGGAACTTTTACTCTTTGATCCCCCTCTTTATTGGGAATATTAATATCCATAGATACAGGATTCCCATCTTTATCAAAAAACTTATTCATAGCTTCTATATGCTGATTCTCGGCTAAAGATTGTGCCTGAACTACAGCATCATATAAACCTTTTGTTAAATGATCAAGAAAAGAACCCTTTTTATAATTATTTTCCTGAGTCATCAGAACTTCCCCCAGAAGTACTTCCTTTACCTATTGAACTATTCAACATATCTAACACTTTCATCAAACCTTCAGGCTTCTCTTGTTTACCTTTTACTGATATAGTATATTTAGCAGATGTATCTGAACTTCTACTATTTTCAGAATGATGAGATACTTTCCCTTCAAAAGATGCTTTCCAACACGCAAATCCACATGATGCGTTTACAGTAGCACTTGAATCTGTTGATGATTTGGATGAACTTTGTGTTGATACTTCCATATCAAATTCAACATCAATACTATCTACACATAAACTTGGAATATTGATTATTGAAAGTAATGGAACATCCAATACCACTTTTTCAGATCCATCTTCATAATTAAATGTAACTGATTTAGTATTACCTTTATCATCCATACCAACTTCACTTATAAATTGAGCAGTAGTTGATGCTAAAGATTTTTGTCCTTCTGCCGCCGCCAATAATGGTGCAGAAATAAGATTTTCTATTGGTAAACCAGTGAATTGATTTGCTATTGTACTTGCCATTCTTTTCTCCTTGAGTTATTAATATTTCTTATTATCATTTTTTTCTTGCATTCGCAGAAATTTATCTCTTAAACCATTACCACTTAAATGTGATATGATTTCTACTAAAGTTTTATATGAATTTTCAATACCCTTTTGTTCTAATTGCATTTTTTTTTGTTGATCTATTAATTTGACTATAATGCTCTCAACCCTACCAAAACTTTCTCTTAATTCTTTTTGCAATTCATCTTGTATAAATTTGTTTTGTTTCCATATATAAAAACCAAATGCAATAGCTACTACAATGGGTATTCCATATTGTTCTAATATTAATAACCAATCCATTATACCACTACCTTAAATATTGTTGTTCCCTGATTCAATTTATCATGGCTTTTTGGATTATATGATGCTAAACTTTTATCAATATCATATCCATCACCATAATTTTGCAAATCTATTTTAATTCCATCTCTATTTCCATTTTCATAAAAAATAAAACAATTTTGAGATGCCCTACCAGAAAGATTTAGTGCTTTTTCTGAATAATCATTTGGTCCAACCATACTACTACTTCTTGAATATATATCCCCAATACGAGCAGAATGTATATGTCCAAATATTACATAATCAATCTTAGTTCCTCTTAATCTATACCTTCCAATCATTTGACCTATAGCCTTTTCTATTCCTGTTTTAATCCCACCATGACCATGTATGACCAATAGATTTTGTCCTGCGACATCAACTACCATTTCCATAGGATCACCATTAATAAAATTTATATTAGAATCTTTAAATAAATACTTTAATGTCTGGAATATGGTATAATCATAATTATCAGTAGCAACCAAATCAATCCAACCATAATCTTTTTTAACCCTTGATTCATTTCCACTAACACTACAAACCGACACATTAAAATGTTTATTGAGATGTAATATCACTTGTTGAAATATATCAACTGCTAAAAATGTAGCCTTTGCTCTATTCGTAGCCATTTGCAACAATTCATCCAATCTTCTATCTGAATTTAATAAATCTCCAGATTGAACAAGTAAAACATTGGTTATATTAAATGCTTTAAAATATTGAATTGCTCTTTCTACAAATGTTCTACATCTTGCAGAAGCTACACTAAAATCATATTTGTTATGTTCTAAATTAACTAATTCATTAAAATGCACATCACTAAATTGAATAACTCCAACTGCTTTATTGTTTTTTTTATGTTTTTTAGTTAATCCAGATAACTTATTGTTGTCAAAAATCCTTACAAGTTCTTTATTATATTCAGAACAAGCATTTTCCAATCGTGCATATTCTCGGAATGCCTTTCGTTCAATTCGATTAAGGTCTTGGAATGACTGCTTTTGTTTAGCCAGTTTGACATTCTCTTTAAGAATAACTGCATCATCAGATGATAAAGGATTAACAGATTTATACATACATTTTTTGCACAAATATCTCTGTTTTCCCTTTAACCAGCCCTCTTTTCTTAATTGCTTTGATAAACAATTAGGGCAAACTAAATCCATATTACTCCTTGAACAAAAAAGCGATCAAAGATGATATAACAAAAGTAATAGTTGTTCCAATTCCTTTTATCCAAGAAATACTATTTTCATTACTTCTTACTCTACCATTCAATAATTCCAAATGTCTTTCTATTTTTACTTGACACTCTTTAATATGTTCAATATTGCCAGTAATTTTTGTTAAATTGAGAGTAACAAAATCTCTATATTCATCTTTAGCCATTTTATTCCAATATTATAGTATCTTTACCTACATATTCAGAAGGTTCAAGATGACACTTACAAGCAGATCCACATACAGAGAATCCAGAACGAGGATAACCAACTGCTTCCCAGAACTCTTTTAATTCTACTCTACCAGCTCTTTCAGCACATTGAGGACATGGATTTTTTGATACAGTAACCCACTTATATTCAGTATAACCTGCATTTATATATTCTAACATTTCAGCTATTTGAGCAGTACTTGTTATTCCAAGATTAGTTGCTCCTGTTATACCATTTGTATAAGCCCCAAATATTCTTCCTCTATTTTCAAGATCATTTAACAATACTTCTTGAATAGCTTCAGGAGTAGCACCTGCTAATGTCATATTATTTATCAATAGATTAATTTCTGCTATAGTATTTAAAGTTGTATATTCAACATAATTAAACACTAAAGAAGAAGCATCTTCATAATTTGTCATTTCACAAATCTCACTATCTTTTTGATTTTGGCTCTTATCATCTTATTTAACCTTCTTTTAGTTTTATCGCCTATCCCAAACCATACTCGTTCAGGAAGATTTCCCTTCCCAAAGTTATGGTATTCGGCAACTTTGTTTCGCTTTTTAGCTACATCAACAATAGATTCGAGATTAGATGCAGATGCTGACTTACTCCTGAAAATTTTTCTCATTAAACCTGTGTCCATTAAAGGCTTATTTGGTGTTTTAGAACCCTTTTTCTTTTTTGCTTTAATGGTTGATTCTTTCAATGCTTCAAAAGGTTGCCCATGAATATCCTTACCCTTTTTAACATCTGTTTTAATTTGACCAACTACAGTATCGGCTATATCATTTAACATTTCTGCTATTTTATTATTTCTCAATTTAGCCTTTTTCCTTTTTTTTAAAATAGCTCTAATCACTTCTTCAACCCCTTTAAAATTTTACCTGCTAATTTTTTACCACTACTAAATGCTTTTCTCAATTTCTTTTCATTACTATTATAAAAATCTTCCCCTATCTTATCTAAATGCTCAACAGGATTTTTAATTATTTCTTTAATATCTACTTTAGATAAAATATCCATCTTTTGTTCTCTTACTTCTTCTCTCATCTTTTCTAATATTTCTTGATGCTTTTTTATATATTTATCTTGAGCCATTCTTCTTTCCTAATTGAAATAAATTGTTTTCATTAGTTCCCTGTTCCTTAATAGTTGTTACTGATTTTCTTCTCAATGCAAGATATTCTTCAGCATCTTCTCTTGTAGGGAATCCATCAGGATCATACTGCATTAACCAATCAATTTTATCTGCTAATCCATGTTTAAACTTCCACTCCCATTCATCTCTATCTCTTTCAGGATCTGGGAAATCAACTTCTGTATAATTAACACTTATTTCTTCAGGTAATTTCATATTAGATTCTACTTCGGCAACAACCCTTTCAACTTCATATAATTCTTTTTCAAACCTATTGAATTTTTCTACATCATCTTCTCTTTGTTCTAATAGTTCAACATTTTCCAATTTTAAAGCCACTCCAGATTTAGATCCATTAATTCCAAAATCAAAAGATAAATGATGATTAATAGCAACCTGTTGTAATTGAAATTTCACACCCTCAATAATAGAATTAATATCTACATTTGGATTTAGGTTTGTCATATTACCATTATCAATAACAACCACTTTATTTAAACCCAATTCAATATTATTAGTATCTACTTGTCCTTCTATTACATATTGACCACCTGCTTTCCTAATATGATGTTGTAACATAGTCATTGCTACATCTATTTGTCTATTAGCAGAACAAATGTCTTTTCCCCTTCCTTCATTGAAAAATTCATCTATTTGGTGGTTTGGTTGAATAAACACAAATGGTAAAACACCATAAGGATTAATATCTTCTTCGTTAATATGTATGATATTACCACCAACATCAAATCTAAAATGTCTTTCATGATCCCAATAAACAAACTCATCTTCCTGTGTTTGATATAAAGAATCTGAAGTTTTATGTGCAGGATATACAACACCAATAGGATTCATAGGATCATTTTGGTCAAATATAGGTTCAAATGTAAATCTTGGTATATATGAAAATTTATCATTCTTCCAGACCACTTGTAATGCTAATGTTCCCAACAAATTATGTATTCTTTCAACTCTTTTTAGAATATAATTCTTATCTTGTGATATTAAATCATATTTTTCATCTTCTATATCTCTTACTGGGGCATCTTTATAAACAAGGCTTATTCTATCAATTAATCTTCTTGTCATATTAGCAGTATATAGAGGAATTTCTTTTTGTAAACTCCCACTAAAATAATCTGCTATATATTTACCTGTATTTGCATATTGATAATAATCAATACACATATTTTTCTGTTTTTCTAATTGGTCTGCATTTACTGATTTTAATTTGTCTATCGAATCTTTGACAATTTGATTTGCATTACTGAATATCATTGAATAATTCTCCTATTATTTTTAACCCCACCAATCTTTCCATTCTTTATATCTTTTATGGCGATCTTCTAACACTTTGGTAGATAGTTTCTTTTTATTACTTCTTTTTAAAGCATCCATACTTCTTTTCTTTCTACTATTATTTGAAGAAAGATTACTGAATGTTGTTTTCTTGCGATAATGCCCCATTAAGCCATGAATGTTTTTGTATCTGGCTTTCTACACGGCATTTCATAATCACAAAAATATCCCAAAGCATCAGAGAAATGAGTTAGATTAGGATTGCTTTTATCCAATTCTCTGGTGTTTCCTTTTACCACTACTTGTTCTAAATCCTTAATAAGTTCTTTACATTTAGGATCAATTACCAAAGTTTTAAAGGCATTATTCATAGAATTGATTCTATCAACAACTCTTGGTGCCTGTCTTTTTACTTTGACTAAAAAACCATTTTGTTTAAGGATTGAATGATCTGTATGAACAGCAGATGTTCTTCTTTGACTTCCTGCAGGATCTGGATAGCATATATAATTATCTATTGGATTTTTCTTAAACAAATCTCCATCTCTATATTTAATTGATGGATATTTTTCTTTAACTATTTTAGCCATTCTTTCTGTCATTAATTCACCTGCACTACTTCCTGAATGTGTTATTTTTATTTCATCTATAATTCTAATTTTTGGTTCTTCTTCATATCTTTGTAGCAATATTCCACACATAGGCGAAACATTGAAGTCGAGTGCCAATATGATCGGTTTACTTCTATCATATTTGATTTTTCCTGATATATTTTTTGTTCTGTCAAAATTATAATAAGCCTGCTGATTAGTTAGATTTACAAATTTTCCATTTATATAGGCTTCTACTAACTTTTTATCGTAATTATCATATAGAGTTTCTACAAATTCTTTTGGCAAATACTTATTATCTGTAGTTTTTCCATTGTATAATATATAGCCATCTTTTATATTTTCACACCATTTTTCATATACCCAATTAAAACCTTCTGGTGTTGTGGTCGTGAAACCAGTTAAATGTTTTCCATCTCTTAATCTTGAGATCCCCATCTTCCAAGCACTATCATCTTTTAATAAAGCACCTTCATCTATACCAAAACAGGCAAGATTCAACCCAGCCCACCTTCTCCAATTCTCTGCTGATCTTAATATTATATATGATTGACCACCATTCCATTTAACAGTATATCTCATATCACTCGCTTTATAATCATAAGTAAATCCCAATTCATCTAATGTGTTTTCCAGAGTAGGTTGTAATACATCTTTAATCATAGGATATACAGGTTCTGCTAATAGAATTATTTTATTCGGATTTCTTCCACATTCAAGTATTGCTTTAAGGCACATAGCAACGGTTTTCCCAGATCCATATCCAGCCACTAATGCTGGGAATTTATCTTTTGTCCTTATAAAAGTATTTTGATGTTTAAAAACATTAAATTTCTTCAAGATCAAACCCTTCAACCAATTCATCATCTGCTAAAGAAGGACTTTCTGATTGATTTAATATTTGTTTTCCTAACCAAATTAACATACTAACATTTCCTCTTTCAGCAGCTCTTAACTGCCATTGTCTTAATCTTATTTTTCCTTTTTCTCTGCCTTTTGTAAGAAATTCGGAATAACTCTTGCGAATTAAACTTTCATCACATCCAAAAAAAGATGCTATTTCAGTATTAGTACAACCCAACCCAGCCAACTTTTCAACTTGTTCTGTATCTATATTATATTTCTTTGGTCTTGCCATTGTTTAAACTTTTACCTCCCAATTATCATCTTCAACCATATTATCATAATAATCTTCTGATATTATTTTAGGAACAGCATTATTCCAGTTTATTTGGTGATGTATTCTTTTGTGTTTCCCTATATGTGATATTTTTACACTTGAAGGATTATACATTACTGAAAAAAAAGATTTTACATAAGTTCCATAATCTAAATATACATCTGTCAATCCAGATTTTGTTTTTTGGTGTTGATTTTGTTGAATACGAAGATTAGATAAAGAAAAAAACAATTTTCCCACACTTCCCAGATTAACATAAGTAGTAACATCTTCATTTAATCTTCCAACAAATTTAAATGGTCTTTCTGTACTACAAAGAAAAGTATTCATTGCCTTTCTTTTAATTTGTATATCAGGCTGACTACCATTAATTCCACCTATAAAATCTCCACCCTGAGCCATAGCCAATGTTATTATATCTGTTTTTTTATAATATTCTAACATTCCTGCTATTACTTTATCTAAACTCTTAATTCTTGTTTTTACAAACTTATACCCATCATTATAATTATGCAGAAATTCATGATAGTCATCACACATAATAAAAAAATACTTTATATTTCTTTCTTTTGCTAATTCAAATATAGTATTTGCTGAATATAATGTACTTCTCATATCCCCACTATTATCTCCAGAATCCATATTTAATGCAGATTTCTTTTTATCAAAAACTATTAATTCATCTTTATATTTATCTTTATAACCATCAAGAGTTTCATCTAAATCATCAGCTACTAAATATATTTTCCCTGTATATCCAGATTTTCTCAAACTTCCATAGGTCCACATTTTTTCAGGTCTCCCATGAACCATTATAAATATAGCAAAATCATTCATCATTTTTTTGTAAACTCATTAAATATTCTGATAATTGAACAAACCCATTTTCTATTGCCTTTTTATAATCTATAATAACAAGAGCTGATTCTTCCATTAATTCTTTCATTTCTTGATCTGAATGTGCATAATAATCAGCAATTTTAGAATAATTAAAAACCATGTGCCGCATAGATGCATTTTTTAAAAAATCTTTTTCTTCTTCACTAACAGAACTATTTTCAATTTTATTAATTAATTTTTTTGTTTTTTTATTATTAACTATTTCACTTATTGATGGTTTTTTATTTTTTACTTCATAGATAGGTGCTTTTATTTTCCCTGAATATACTTCTTCATTTCCACTATTAAATATTTTTAAATCTTTTTCACTAAAACCCCAATTCATTAAATCTTCTATTTCAAAATAATCAGCCAACATATCAAAATCAAATTCTCCTGTGTTTCTATTTAACCTGATATTCAATTCTCTTTCTTTTTCATAAGATAAATCAATTTCTAAACAAGGAATCTTTTTCATTTTTAATCTTTTAGCAATCTTTACTCTTTGATGACCACCAATAATAATATTCTTTCTATCTTTGTTTTTATTAATAATAATTGGATCAACGATTCCAAATCTCTGGATTGAATCTTTTATATTCTGATATTGGTCTTTGGTTAATTGTCGTGGATTGTATTCTGCTTCTATTAATTGATTTATATTTTTAGAAATTATCTTATGATTCATAGTTTTTTTCACCTATTTATGATAAGATAATATAGTTTCTTTTATTTTAAATCAAAAGGTATTGATTTTCTTATTATCATTGTATGATCTTCTTTTGCCTTATATTGTTCTGCCTTTAAATCAACATAATCTGGGGCATCATCATAAATTAATTCTTCCATTACACAGGCATCTAATAAAGATTTACACCCTGTATATAAATTATCTTTGTCTAATAATCTTTTGCGATAAGATATAATCATTAAAACATATTTATCTTTTTCTGTGGCTTTTTTTACTTTTTTTAATCTCATCTGATTACGAACCAACAAACACCATTCCTGTTTATTCCTTCGATTTACAGACCAGTGATTCCTAATTATCTGATTACCACTTGGTATTTTTTTTACTACTTCCAACACATCTGTTTTCATATTAATCCTTTATTGGATAAACATCTTCACAAAATTCACAAACATATATATTGTCTGGTCTTTTTATTCCCTCATATCCTACACACATTTCGCAAGGTTTATTAGAAAAATGATTTCCAGAAATTATTTGCTTTTGATTTTTTCCTGTTCCATATTTTGGTTTGTTCATTACAACACTTTCTACATATTTTTCTTTTATATCCATGTTGATACATAATATTTTTACCAATCAACATAGCTTCACACTTACTACATTTTATCGAACTATTTTTACGAACAAAGGCTTCCATTCAACTGCCCCCCTTTCGGTACTCATAGATCCATTATAAGCATTAAGATTATTATTAGAATTTCCAACAAATATAACTCCTAATATAAAACCAATTAATAAACCTTTCACAAATTCATTTTTCATTTTTCCCATCCTTTTTTATTTTATCATCAAACACTCCTAAAAATTCAGTCAATACAGAAAACACTATCTGAAAACCAACTTTTACATTTGGAGCCAAACCAAATATAACACTATAAACTGCCCTTAATAATCCAAAGGCAACAAAACTACCATCCTTTTTAGCCCACTTTTCACTTGATTTAGAAGTTTGTAAAAATTCCATAGTATCTTCATACACCATTTTTATAATTTCTTCTGCTTCTTTCTGATCAACCTTCTTAACTTCATTTTTATCTTTTGACATTATTTGTTCCTCCAATAAGTTGGATCTATTGATTCTGCATTTAAAGTATTTAAATCATACATAACATCTTCTTGTGCTTTATGCCTTTTAGCATATTTAATTCCTCTTAAATTAGGACACAACTCCTGCAACTTTCTTCTCATCCTTTTAATACTTGATGAATCAGATAATTTGTTTTCCATTAATTTAAACAACAAACCTACAGGCTGACTTAATAAATCTATAAAACCTGATTGTTTTTTCCATACTTCCTGAACCAACAAAAGATCATTATCTCTTGTTTCTGGTTTTTCTGTTAATATATCAGTCACCAGTTCTTTACATTTATTTAGTTTCATGTTCTTTCTCCTTTTTTATTTTAATCCCAAAGCCTTCTTTTTTTCATCTTCAGATGCAACATTACCATCTGCTTTCTTAAATTTTTCTTGCTGTTCTTGATATTTTCTTTCAATTAAATCTTCTTTCTTTTGAATTTCATCAACCTCATCATATCCACCCCTACTAATCCAAGTCCTCAATCTTCTATTAATATCAAACACATCTTGCTTTTCAAACCTTAATTTCTTTCCAGAAGGATTTGATTCAGTCCAATAATCACAAAACTCTGCAAGAATTGATTTAGGATATATTGAAAATTTCTCATCAAATATTTCTTTTACTTTTTTAAAAAACTTTTGTGTTCGCTCTTTCTTATTATCTTTATTTATATTATTACTATTATTAGTTGTTTTCACTTGCAATTTACTTGTAGTTTGTTTATGATTTACTTCTGATTCAATTTTCTGATAAGTATCATAATTACTGATAGTTAGGTATGTATGAGTAGAAAAAGATTCTACTTTAATCATTCCCTCTTTTTCATATAATTCTAAAAAATTTCTTAACCTTGAAATTCCCCAATTAAATTCCAACATCAACTTCTTCTGAGAAGTAATACATGATCCTCTTTTAACCTCAAATGCTCTTGCTCCTATTAATACTTTTTTATCTCTATAATTACATTTCATTAATAACAATATAAAGGCTTCAAAATAGGACTTCTTAATACTCATCTTAACTAATGGTGATTCCAGAATCTTTCTATGTAAACTTATAAACCCTTTATTCATTCTTCAATCCCCATTTAAATTTGAGCCACATTTCAGAACCGCCCTGAACCCTCAATGCTGGTAGCATTGTGTATCTCTCTTGATACTTATGTGGCATTGTTTCTTTTTGGATATGGTTTACTATTATTTTTTAATAATTTAACCATCTCTCTATATGTTTTATTTTTCTTACCAACAACAGTAGCATATTTCCCTCTTGTTGGTCCTGATATTAATTTATATCCACTATCAATCATCTTCTGTTCTTCTGTTTTCCTTTGTTCTCTTGTTGCTTTTAATTCAGGGTTGTTTTTTCTTTGAAATCCAGTAACAGCTCTAACTGCTGGGGTGTTTATATCATATCTTTTTCCATTTTTATCTATCCACTCTTTTGTGTCTTTGTGACCTAAATAAACCCAATTACAGGCTTGATATATAGTTCCTATTTCTCCTGCTTTCCAATCTGAAAAAGCTACAACATACATAGGGTTTTTATTTTTAAATAATAATTTTAAACTATTTTGTATTAAATATGAGCCACCCCAATCAGGACACCAGTGAACACAAGCACCCCTGCCTAAACATATTGCTGGATAATTCCACAATGTATATTTTCCCCCAAACTTTACTTCCACAAAACAAACAACCCCTGCTAAAGCATTATCAAAAAACAAACCACAAAATTTAATAAAATTTACTGGTAGTGTTCCAAGCCATTCATATTTAAGTATCACAGGCAATGCCTGTTCTCTTGTTACTTGCTTTATAATAGCATTAGATTTGTTTGTATCTATACCCTCCCACCATTTACCAAAAAGATTATATGATTCTTGTACTTCCATTTTTTCCCTTATAATCCTTTGATGTGCTTTTTTCATATTTTAATTCCAATAATATCTTCTATTTGAGATTTATGTTTATTTGAAGGACTATGAACACCATTAAGCCAATAATGAACTGAAACAGGACTTACGGCTAACTTACGAGCCAACCAAGATCCACTTCTTTCATTTTGATTAAGCCATTCTTTTACAACCATCATATCTAAACCAATTATTTTATCCATTATATCTCCTTTTGGGAAGGATGGGCACACAGACCTGAGTAACAATACGGTGTGTGTGGGGATCTATGCACCCACCCTGAAAATTAAAATGTTACTGCTTCTTTTCCTGCATTATGATAATGAAAATATTTAGCACACTTTTTAAAAGCATCTATTCTTTCTTGATCAATTTGTCCTGTATCTCTATCTTTCATAAAATCTAAAGAGGCTTTATTAGCCAACCAATCCAGATATTCCAAAGGACATTCACTAACTTTTTTATCTTTATGTTTACCAAAAGTAACTTTCATATCATCTACAACCACCATACCAACACCAGATTCAACTATTTCATCAAGATTATTAAATTCATCAACAGGTTCTTCAAGTTTCTTTGCATTTTCTTTGGCTTTAGGATTTCCTTCTTTTAAATCATTAAGATTAATATTAGAAGATTTTCCTTTTTTCATTGCATTTCTAACTTCATCAGCAGAAGCAATACTATGTTTTATTCCAATACATAAAAATCCAAGAGCCCTTCCAACAGAACTTGTTTCACAACATTCTAATTCAGAACCACTAAAACCTTTATTTTTTCCAATCATTTCACAAGCAGTTCCTGAACAAAACATATTAGGGAACTCATTTGGATATGGAAAAACCTTTGATGTTGTAATAAATCTATCATTTGATATTTCAACCACTTCTGTTTGAATAACACCATCAGGATATCTTCTATGAAATTCCAACACCCTTTCGTGAACCATATAATAATCGTTTCCTTGTATTGGAGTTACTTTCATTTCACTCCAATCAAACTTCTTTAACTCTCTCATTTTCATTTTCATTCTCCTTTTTTTCGTTTTCCAAGTATTCTTTTTCTAATTTTTGATATTTATGGCTTTCATACATTACTCCAATAATTTCATGGGCATCCCAACCCCTTTCATCTACAAGCCAAACCAAAAACCCCCTAAATTTTTCACTATCTGGATTAATTAATAAATCCCACATTATTTTTTTTCCTTAATTTTAAACTCTTTCATAAACTCAATATCTTTTTTTGATAAACATTCATGTTTTGGAAGATGACTATAAGGCATAAGTTTAGGAGTTGGAAGCTTATATTTATACATATTAACCTCAAAAATCTTATTACATCTAACACACTTAACTTCATCCATTTTAAATCTTAATGATTTTCCCCTTAATTTGCCCATTATTTGCTCTCCTTTTCCATACTCCATACCATACCAACAGAAGGTATAAAAAGTAGTGTTAAAGGTAGCCAATTGTAGCATCTAAGCATATGTGTCATAATAAGTGCAAACAACAATACAAACTGCAACCATGCTAATACTCTGATAATTTTATGATCCATTATTTCACCTCCAAATTATGTTGTTTTCTACTTGCACCAATCATATTTAAAAAATCAACAGTTTTATGTTTCATATTATATTTTTCTTTTAAAATATCTCTAAATTTTTCAAAAGCAAAATTAACTCCTTTAAAATAAGGATTATTTAATTCACAATCATTTTTCAAAAGCCACAATATTTTGTTAGCCAAAGAAACATACATTTCAGTTTCAGTTTTTGTAAAAGTTATTTTTTCCACAGTTACTACTTTATTATTTCTTTCAAAAGTTATTTTGTCTTGTTCCATTTTATTAGATAAAATTTTATTCCATACAACACTATCTAATTTCATTCCAAATGGTTTATAGTTTCTAAAACATCTAATAGAACCATACTCAGAGGTTGCAATCCATTGTGTTCTATATTTTGTTAATTCACATTCACCAACTAAATCATCTTTTTTCCATGTTATTTTTATTTCTTTTGTCATTTTGTTACTCCTTTTTGTTTTTCCCATTACCCATAAACTTAATATGCTTTTAAGTTCATTTGCAACAAAAACTTAATATTATTTTAATTTATATATAATAAAAAAGGCTCAATTAAGAGCCTTTTTAGTAGGAGGAGGATATTACGATTACCAAACTTCTTTGATTCGTAATTTTGTGCGGAATAAGGAAGGTGCGATTTGTTCTAATTCCCAACCTTTTTTAGAATCTATCTTTGCTAACATGAAATCTTGTGGATTATTTGAATCTTTATTTGGTTGAAATATAAAAGGGATTGAAAATCCAAGAGTTTTATGAACAACCTGTGAATAAAATGAATTATCACTAAATAAAGTAATATGATTATCAAACACATCTGAACCATTATCTGATAAATCCCCAGATACAAAAGAAGTAGTGCTTAAATTTGGATTAGTAGCCAACAATTCATCACCTGTCATAAATGTAAAAGTTAAATCATAAACCCTTCTTCCAGATCTTCTGTGCTTTAATCTTTCTAAATCTCTTTCTTCTGTAAAATATTTACTTTCTCCATCTTCATCTAATTCCCAAGCACCCTGATCTACCCATAAAGGTTTTTGCCACCATCTTACATTACTTAAAGTAGAACCTGACCTTGATTCTTTTTCATCAACCCCATATTCATAAGACATTCGTAAATTTAAATCAGGAGAAATACTTAAATCAAATATAGATCCAAAACTAATTGCCCCAATACCAAACTTTCTCATAATATTTACTTGATTATATGACATTCTAAATTCAATATTATCAGAAGGCTTCGTAGTTAATTCATCTATTGAAAACCCATTATAAGCATAGCTTTGAGGGTAATCAGGAGCCCAAGCCAAAGAATTTATAATTTCAGTTGTTTGATCTGATATTAAGGTCAAATCCAAAACCTCATCATCATCCTCATCTCTATTTGGAAAATGACTACTTACCTGAAAACTCATGTCAGCATCTTTGAAATTATGCCCTAACACAGCAAAATATTTTCTTTGTTCAAAATCTCCTTCGTTTTTAAATATGGTAGGCATACTTATAGAAAATTTATCAGTTCCAGAAAGCCAATCTCCACCTTGTGTATTCATGTGAAAATAATCTGTTGGGTTAAAATTGAACAATTTGCTTGCATCCCTATAATCAAAATCTTCTAAACCATACAAACCCTCTGTATTCCCCAAACCAACATTTCCACCTTCTTCAAATTTCAACAAACCTAAAGCCTTCATATATTGTATTTCATCAATATAAAATCTTGGAACAAAAGGTATATCTTGAGCCATTAATAACCTCCTTTAATTATTTTATTCAAACCTTTTTTAGCAGTTGCTTTTGATGTTAAACCTTTTTCCACATTATTAACCAACCTTCTAATTTTATTAATATCACTATAAAATTTAGGAGTTCCAAAGCCCTTTATATAATTATAATCTTTATCTAAATTAACTTTTACATCCAACAACAAACTTGCATCATCTAATAATTGAGCTTTATATCTCGCATATCCTAATTGAGGTAATAAAATCAATTTTTTCTTTTTCTTTTTCTTTTTTGTAACTCTTTTATTTATAATTTTTTCTGTATCACTATCTATTTTTATTAATTCATTTTTAACATTTGGACTATCTTCTTTATTTATTGATGGAACAATATATTTTTCTGTACCAGAATTATCACAAACAACAACACTTCCAACTTCAATATTTCCATTATAATATAAAATAGTTTGTGGAAGGTTGGTTTGATTTAAAAACAACATTACAAAAATATTATTTCTCATTTCACAAATGCAATTAGGACTATCATCAACCCTATTTAAAACACCATTCCCAGAAATTTTCATTTGAATCCCATAAACATTTTCATTCCCAACTAATTCAATATAATTTGAATGTATTATTAAATCACAACTTTCTAAAGTTTTATCTCTTTTCCTTGAATTTGAAATTCTTTCAACTATATCTTTATTAAAAATTTTCATTTTATCCCCCACCACCATATTCTTCACCTTCATATTCTTCACCTGCTACAATTTCAATATCTTCATAAACTGCTTCACTTAATTTTGTTATTATAGGTGAATTAAATTTTATTTTATAATTTAAATAATCAAAAGTTCCTTCAGCTTCATGAACACTTGATATTCCAATTCCTAAAAAATATTGACCTCTCCAACCAGTAATATTAGGGGGATAGCATTTAATTGCTAAACTACCTGTTGATGCTATTGAATTACCATGTTCATCATAGGGTTCATCCCAAGTATATTCTTCATTAAAAACAACAGGACAAACCAAATCAGGTGCTTCATTATTAACCCCATTCCCAACTTGATATACATCATCACATCCAATAGTGTCACTTTCACCATAGTCTTCTCTTAACCCAACCAGCCCTGTAGGTCTGTTATATGGGGAATTTTCTACTAAATCACTTGGATTTAATGGTCCTTGCAACCAAACTCTAATCTTTAAATTTTCATAAACTTCCTGTTCTATATCTTCTTCATATCCACCTGCTCCTCCATTTCCCTCATTAACCAAACCATCTATATTTATCTGAATCCCTTGTGAACCTAATCTCAACATAAACAACACATGAGGAATCCAAGTAAATTGCTCCATAAATTCACCATCCCAATAATTTATTGTTCCTAAATCATTATCATTAAAAATTTCAGTATTAGCAAAACTTTCTAATTCTTCAGGACTAAAGGGCAATGCTTCTAAAGTATAATAACATCTATCTCCTTTAATAACATGACCTTCAATCTTCGCATTTACAGGTATTATAAAATAATCCAAATTAGGAAATAGTCCTTCACCGATTTCTTTTTCAGTAAATTGTCTATTAAATGGTTCAATGTCATCAAAACCACCTTCCCCACTTCCCATCTGTCCACCACTAAAAGGTTCCCAGCTTCTTGCTAAAGGAATATTCATTATATAAATCCAAAGTAAACCACTTAACCATCCTGCCTTATTTGCACTTGGCCATCTTCTCCACCAATCTCCATCATCAAATTCAGAAAAAACCTCTGGATATGTAAAACCAAATATATCGGAAGCCGCTCTATTATGTAAAGCTCTTTGCATTGCATTTCCATTTCCTTCGACAATATCTCCTGAAACTTGGTCACCAACATCAACATTCCAATATCCAACCATATTATAAAAGAAATCTTCCATCATTGTATTTTTTATCCAAAAAACAGATTCTGTCGCATCACCCATTAATTTTCCACACCCTACATTCCAAGCATTATAAATTTCTCCATCATACATTTCTTCAAACATCCAAGTCCAATCTTCACCTAAATCCCAATTTATTTCTGGACTATAATGAGAAGGATTA